>SL_8KL_010_SEDDRAFT_10000001_pt1 | contig 234468 bp, 204 predicted proteins | sample SodLakKL_010_SED_4_FD_11160 | JGI IMG/M metagenome (IMG submission 11160)
TTTTTTATGCCAAATTCTTTAACTGATTTAATATATATTCACCAGAAAACCCCCGATTTTTCTTCCCTGTTTTCACTGTTTAAATATTCTCTGACCTGTCTTTCCGATACAAACCATTCGCCTGCAAGTTTATTGCCAGCCAGTTTTCCTTCTCTCAGTAAATCTAATACTTCCTCCTCCTCGCTGTTTAGTACTTCAACTAACATTCTCAAATTATAAACCTTCACAAGATCAACCTCCCCCCGCAATATTTGTTGTAATTATCAAAATATTTATATAATTAAAGTAGAACTAAATATAAGGCCCTATTTAAGTGAGGCTTATCGTGGTAGATTACTATTATAGCAAATATTTTTAATTTTGTAAACTGAATTACTGGCTAAAATCCACCATCTATTGAATTTATCAGAAAAATATATTAATATAATACCAACGACATAATGGTCACCTTAAAAATTTAGGAGGTGTTTTGTAGTGGAAAAAATAATTGATGTATCATTAAGTTTCTATGACGGACAAAAAACATATCCTTCTCCGACCCATGTAGAAACAGAATTAGAGTTTACAGGCAGCCATGATAAGGAAGGAATGGCGGTCTCTACCCTCAAAACTTCCACTCATACTGGTACCCATATTGACTCTCCTTTTCACTTTGTCGCCGAGGGAAAAAAGTTAGATGAATTAGACCCTGCTAGATTTATTCGTACAGCAGTGGTAATGAATTTCTCAGATAAAGGTGTTAAGGGTGCTATTACTGAGGAGGATTTAGCCAGTAAGGGAGAAATAGTAGAGCCAGGTGATATAGTAATCACCAGAACAGACTGGACTGACAAAAAAGAAGGAGCTGAAGATTTTTTCTCTCATAGTCCCTATCTAACTCCAGAGGCAGCACAATGGTTAGTCGATAAAGAGGTATCTGGTTATGGTATTGATGCTGGCAATATTGAAAATCCCGATTTGATGAATACAGAAAAAGCAGCTCAAATCCATCAGATTTTATTGGGTGGAGGTTTGATTATCATCGAAGGACTTACCAATTTAAAAGAGGTTCCCGAAGGACGTCACGAAATTTTTGCCTTACCTTTAAAGTTAAAAGAGAGAGATGGCGCCCCTGCTAGAGTAATGATTAGAGTAACTGAATAATTTTGCCAGCTTATATGCAATTATAAATGCTTAAAAGTCCAGGCCTTGAACCTGGACTTTTTTGCTTAATTATATTGATATTGTTTTGCCTGATAATTGTACTAATCTTTTAAGCGGTCTAAACTCAATATTCCTATGGGGCAATTTTCAATACAAACCCGACAGCGCATACAATTAGGTTCTGCTAGATAATTATTTTCTTTTTTATAGGCCAATATAGGGTAGGGTTTTAATTCAATGGGACATACTTTACTGCAAAGAGCACATTCTCTGCATTTATCAGCATCGTTTATTACTACAGTTTTATCGATATTCTGAGTCAGCCCAAGTTTTTTGCTTAAGCCATAAAAACCTTTTTGAATTGTCCTCATGGGACAAATCCAACACCAGGCCCTGGAATTAACAGCTATGGCTAAAATTGTGGCTGCTACTATTACTACCAGATAAACATTTGCAAATACTGAACCAACCTGACTCAATCTAGTTCCAGGATCAGATTGCCAGGCTGTCAACATATTAGTGGAAATATTAATAATGAAAAAGGCAAAGACCAGGGCTGCTGCCAGAGACCTTTTTAATAATTTGGGTATTTTTTCATTGGGGCTTATTTTAAGCAGGGGAACATCATAATAACTACCATGGGGACAAAAATTTCCACACCAATAAAGCCCTTTAAATAGACTCATGAAGATCATGGCAATAATTATCGGCACTACTAATAGCCCCAGGTAAGGATAAAATTGGCCTCCCACTCCAATTATCAATGATAATATCCAGGCATACTGCCGGATCCAGGTATAAGCTCTATCAGTTTTGATATTTTCATAATCCTTTTCAATATCAATATCTAAGTTTTGTTTCTTTAAGTTAGCAATCTCATCTAGCAAATAATCCCCTCCTTTTTTAATCAAATTTCTCTGGAGAAAGACTGAACAGGGTCAAAGAAGATTTGCTAATTATTATCTTGCCACAAAAAACCTCTTTTTTCAAGTTAATTTATCTGGAATGTTGGCTGGTCTTTTATCAACAAAACTAATTATCAAGAAGGTCACCAGAGCCAAAGGCCAGGCTAAGAAAATGGGATGAGAGACTATCCTAATAGCAGGAACAATAAACCAAATTAGCAAAAAAACAATACCGGTAAATATGGTCCAAAAAGCAGAACTTTTACGACATAATTTGGGAATAAACAAGGTAAATAATAATACTACTGTATAAGCGGTAGTTAAGGTAAGACCTAAGAGTAAAGCATCTAATATGCCTTCAATAGTTAAGGCCAATAACAAAGTTAAAGCAGTGATAAGGACCACTACAAAACGGGAAATTATCTGCTCCTTATCTGGAGAAATATCCTCTTGAATATAGTTTTTCCAGATGTCACTAACTACTAAAGTAGAGGTGCCGAGCAGAAGTCCCACAGTAGTTGAAATACTGGAAGCCCAGAGGCCTGCCAGGGTTAAACCAGCCACTACCGGAGAAAGCCCCATAACTACCTGGGGCAAAGCCATGGCAGGATCTTCTAAACCAGGAAATTGAACAGCAGCAACAATACCAAAGAGGGCACAGATAAAACCCACCGGTAAAATAATTAAACCAGCCAAGAGAAAACCCTTTTTTGCTGTTTTTTCATCTTCAGCTGCAAAGGCTATCTGCCCCACTGCCTGGACAGAATGAGCCTGCGTTATCATCACCACAAACCAGGCAATGACCATAGCCATTCCCACTCCTGCTACTGGATCGAACCAGGGAATATCGGCAGGCAATTCAGTTACTATAGTCTCTATACCACCAACCTGTCTGATACTCATAATACCTCCAATTATAACCCCGATATAAATTACAATAACATTTATCAAATTAGTAAGACCTGCTCCCCAATATCCTCCTACTAAGGCTACAAAACCGAGCACAACAGCAGTAAATATAGAGCCAGTGGTAACAGTAAAAATATTGGGTAATAAAGCAGAAAGTATTGCTCCTCCAGCTACATATTGTAAAGAGGTTATCACTATTTGAATGATAACCTGTCCTATAACAGCAATAATTCTGCCAGCATCATCATAATAGTTGCCAAAAATTTCAGGGATTGTTGTTACCGTTAATTGTCTTAATTTAGCAGCAATGGTAAAACCAACTACAATAGCCCCGGCTCCCCAGGCAGCATTGTACATGCCTGCTGATATGCCTTGAGTATAAGCACTCTCGGCTACACCTATGGTTGAAGCTCCCCCTACAGCAATTCCCGTCAGCATAACTGCCACAATATAAGCAGGAAAACCTCTCGAAGCTAAAAAATAATCTTCTATAACTCCCTCTCCTTCACTGATTTTAGTCGAATACCAGGCCACACCAAATAAGACAAATATGTACAGCAAAATAATAAATATAGTTATATTCAATTTTATCACTCCTCGGATAACTTAACTAATAAAATTATTAGTGAATTGATTTTAAGTGTTTGATTGTTAAAATAACCTTATTTTACTATGGGAAAAGTCAGAGCACCCTGTGGCATTATAGCAGCCTTTTTAATCTCACCTAATTTTTTTGCCTTTATAAGAGCTTTCTGGGCCGAAGCTGCTGGTATCATCCCTACCCTTGCTACTACTTCATCAGCTAATTCACTCACTAAAATCACATTATTTCTGGTGGAGATTTCAGCTGCCATTAAAGCCACATAACCTAACATGGAAAATTCATTATGTAAAGCCTCTCTAATTTTCTCAGGACTACCATAGTCAAACCAGTCTAAAAATTTATCGTTACCTACCCCCTGACTGCAGTTACTAAAAAGTACAATAGTACCTCCCTCTTTAATAGCATAACCAGCATTGATTAAGGGTTTAATCGATTGATATAGTTGTATGTCTTTAGGATAACCACCACAACTTGTCAATATCAGATCAAATTTATCGGCAACTGGAATACCAAAAGCCTCCTCAGCCACTTTAGTGCCTGCTATAAAGGCTTCCTTTAAATCACCAGCAGCAAAGGTCAGATATTCTTTATTGCCATTTACCACCACATTGATGATAAAGTCAGGCTCCAGTTTTTGCGCCGCTTCCAGCATATCCTCTGCCACTATGTTGCCCTTTAAGACTCCTGGCCTTATTTTTGTTGCCTCCACGGCAAAATTGCTATCGGCTGTTGCCTCAAGAGCTAAAGAATGATTCTCCTGAATGGAGTTATATCCAGCCACTCCTGGCAAAATACTTTTTCTGCCTCCGCCAAATCCAGCAATCATATGATAATTTATACCGCCAGTTAAAATTAAGCGGTCCGCTTCATAAACTGTCCGATTAATTTTAACTTCTGTGCCCCGAGAGGTGTTACCTAAATTTTTAAGATCTTCTGCCTGACAATCATGCTGTTCAATATCTACTCTTTGATAGACTTCTTCTCCCACCACTGCTATATCCTCTTCTTCATTCTGGGAACGATGAGTTCCCGAAGCGATTACCACAGTGATATTTTCATCTTTGATACCCGCCTGATTCAATTCATCTAATAACAGATTTAGATAACCGCTAGTGCGATATGCCAGGCGGGTAAAATCGCTAGCTACAATAACAACCTCTTCTCCCTCATGGACAAGCTCTGTTAGAGGGGCAGAAGCAACGGGATTTCCAAGGGCCTTTTTAAATTCAGCTTGAAAATTTTCTAAAGCCAGGTCTGATTTTGGTTCAATAACCTCAGTCTCAATCTCCTCTTCTAACGTTACCGTAAAACTTTCTTTACCATAAGCAAGTTGATAATCTTTGCCAGCCAATTTCCTCAACACCTTTCTTTGTTCAGTTAATTTATTAAAGCTTTAAGGCAAAAAAATTAGTTAGTTATCATCATAACTTATTTTAATAAATTTGTCAAAGCATGTTGCTGTCTCCTGCCCCTGCTATAAAAAAGAAAAACTTTTAGTTCTTTTAAAAATAAGTTAAGCAGATTACAGAAAACAACCCTCATATTTGTAATGATATTAAGTATAGAAATTAAAGTGAAATTTTTTTTGCTGATGTTGACAAAACAAACCCTCAGGAGGGTTAAAAATGGGTAATGGAGCCTGCAAATTTAAAAAAAGCTGTGATAATTACCAAAAAAAATGTGGTGTCTGTATTAATAATAACCAGTACCAGCCTTCTTTTGCTGAATAAAGCAGAAAGGGGGCCTCACGCCCCCTTTACTTCATCTATAATTAAAAATAAATTTAATTTAAATCTTATACTCAGCAAAGTTATCCTGGAAATTCTCAATTAGTTCTTTCATCTGCTCAATATAATCGGTCATTTCTTTTATCTTGGTGGAATACTCACCGACGCTGGCACTCATTTCTTCAGAGGAAGCAGAATTTTCTTCTGCAATAGCCGCTAATGAATTTAATTTTTCAATGACCTGGTTAATTTTTTGAGTTTCTTGATTGAGATTATCAACAATTTTTACTACTTGTTCTGAGGCCTGTTCGATACTTTCACTGGATACCTTATTAGTCTCAGTAACTTGCTCTAAGGCCTGGTTGCTCTCGGCAAGATTTTGAAATTGCGAACTAATGCCATCTACTAGCTGCTGAACTTCATTGGTGAATTCCTGCAGATTATCCTGAATTCTTTCACCAGCTTTACGAGAATCTTCAGCTAACTCTCTAATTTCATCAGCCACCACTGTAAAGCCCCGGCTATTATCCTGGGATCTGGCAGCTTCAATTGAAGCATTTAGAGACAATAGATTAGTCTGATTAGCTATATCTGACACTGTCTCTACAATTTCCATGATGTTTTTTATCTGTTCTGCTAACCTTTTGCCCTGCTCATTTACACCGGCAAAGGAATTTTGCACCTCTTCTATCATTTTATTAACTTTTTCAACTTCCCGGGCAGAATCCTGAATATTATCAACTGCCTCTTCAAGGCGCTCCTTGCTTTCACTGCCGGCATTTACCAGCTCTTCAATCTCTCTGACATTTTCATTTACTATATAGGCCGAATTCTCAGTCTCCTCTGCCTGCTCCTGGGCACCATTAGCTACATCGTCTACCACCAGAGAGATATTATCTGAGACTGAACTCATATCTCCAGCCAGATTTACAAAATCTTCAGAGAAACTCCTTAGATCATCAGTTCCTCCCTTTAAAAAGAGGATATCATTGCGTATATTTTCTTTAACCTCGTCGATTTCATTGGCTATAACCTCAAATTCATCATCAGTCTTTAACGTACTTGTTTGGGTCAGGTTTAAGTTTTTCAGGCTGGTAAAATCTTTTTGCAAGTATTTCATGGGAGCCAGTAGAACCCTCTGCAGAGCATAAACAACCCCGGCATTAATAAAACTGAAGAGAGGAATTTGCCAGAAGGGAGTATCTCCTCCTACTATAGCTAAAGAAATTAAAGAAATCAAGAAAGTTACCAAAGCTATCTTGCTGCTAATACTCTTGAAGATGCCCAGCGATAATAGTCTATTTAACTTAAAAGACTGCTGCTGAAAAAAACTTTCAGCGAAAATAACATCTACTGTTAACTCGCCCTTATCTCCCCTGTTCTCCCTATTGATTTCCTTTACTTCAATATCCTCGGCAAAAAAGCTGCCACTACCCTTTAATAACCCTAAAAAGTAATCAAACATACCTCGTTTAGAGCGATAAATCAACCGCAGTGTATGTTCATCTCTTACTTCTGGAATGATTCTCGGGGGATTAGCACCCTGGATCATTTTGGTCAATTGTTTATGCACCGTATCCATGGTTTCTAAAAATTCTTTTAAATGGCGGCCAGTGAAATAGCTGGGAAACCAGTCGGCAAAGGAATTAATATTTTCTCGGCCAATTATCTGCCATAGTTCCCCGGGCTCCTTATTAACTTCTGCTGCAATTACATTGACTAAATCAAAGGCCTTCTGGTCTTCAATATTCATTAAGGGGGAAATTATTAAATCTTCATCCCAACTGGAAGTTCTCTTGGCTTTATCAACAATTTCTTCTCCATATTTATCTGCTAAAGTTTTCAGCCAGGTTGAAACAACTGTTCCCTTCATAAAGTTGCCTCCTTTATTCACATGTCAATAATATTGTTCAAATGAATTATATCAAACATCTTCTTCACATAATCAGAGGTGACATTGATTATCTTAAGTTCCCCGCCTCTATCATTTAACTCTTTATTCAGCAATAATATCTTGCCGAGACCAAAACTATCAATCATTTCTACTTTTGAAAAATCCAACACTATTTGCTGATAACCTTCACAGATATAGCTTAAAACTTCCTCTTTAAAGCTATCTGAAGTAGAGATATCAATTTTCTCACCGACCTCAATAATTATTTTGTCTTTATCGTTATTATTCTGTGATGTCATGCTACTTCCCCCTTTAAGATTCACTCTTCTATATTAACCAGCTTTGATAAATGGACCATCCTAAACATTTTTTTAACATACTCTGATTCTATATTAATTATTTTTAATGAACCTTCTTTTTCCTGTAATATCTTTTGCATGAGCAATATTTTACCCAATCCGGAGCTGTCAATCATTCTTACTTTTCCAAAGTCCAGCGCAAAATCTAAATAGCCCTGGTCTAACAAATCCATAAACATTTCCTTTAAATCCTCGGCATTAACCAGATCAATTTTTTCCTCTAAAATCAAATAAACAGTATCATCCTTTACTTCGCTTTTCATATATATTATACCCCCTGTTCTAACCGCTTTTGTTCTTCCACTTTATTCTGGAAGGCTTTAAACTTCTGTCTCGTCTTTTTTTGGGCCGTTTTTCTCAGTCCATTAAATTCAGCTAGATTATCTGTAATTATGGCAGTAACTTTAGGTTCAAGTTCACCCTGAGATACTTGCTCAGCTAAAATGCCTCTCACCTTCTCAATTTTCATCCCCTTACGATAAGGCCTATCCTCTGTTAAGGCCGTAAAAATATCGGCTACAGCAATAAGTTTCGCTTCATAGGGTATTAGATTGCTTTCCAATCCAAAGGGATAACCCTGACCATTTAATTTTTCATGATGATAGGAAGCCCATTCCCTTATATTTGCCATACTCTCTGCTGCCTGCAGACAGTAATTTGAGTAATAAGAATGACTTCTCATTATGGCCCATTCCTGTTTCTCTAATTTATCTGCTTTCTCTAAAATATCCAGAGGAATAATTAATTTGCCCAGGTCATGCAAAAGAGCTGCCACTTTTATTTGCAGACAGTTTTGTTCAGATATGTTACTTTTTCTGGCTAAATTTATTGCCACTTCAGCTATTCCCTGAGAATGAGTAGCTGTAAAGGGACTTCTAAAGTCAATGATCTGACTCATCATTTTGCTGATATTTAGAAGTTCTTCAGTTGACAAAGGTTTGTGATAATCAGAGAAGAATTTCTCAATAATGAAGTCACTTCTTTGCTGGTTAACTACATCAAGCCAAAAAGCTTCTCGTTCGGTTAAATAATAAAATTCTTCCACAGCCTCCGGCCAGAACCACTGGCCTGAATGATTGGCAATAACCGTTTTAACCTTATTTTTTTTCTGGAGTACATCTAATTCACTATCGGACTCAGGCAGCAGTACAGCAATCCTGTCAGCAAGATGGATTAATTGCCCCAACAGGATTTCCTCTGGCATCGTCTTGCTTATATCATCACTAATATCTCTATACTCCAAATGATGGTTTTTAATTATTGCTGCTGTTCCTGGCAGAGGAAAATATTCTTCTAATAATAAATAACCCACCAGGGCATGGCGATTATCCTTTCTATCAAAGGATAAATCGGAAAATCTTTGGTTTAAGTAAAAGACTCCTATATCATGTATCAAAGCCGAAATCACCAGTTTGTAAAGCAGGTCTCGATTTAGGTTTAATCTTTTTCCTAATCTATAGGCAATATAGGCTACTTTTTTATGATGACCAACTACGGTAGAGGAGATTAAATCTAAGGCTCGAGATATAGTTTTGATCATATCAATAAAAGTTATTGTTTGTTCGCTTTTATCCATTATCATCACCTAATAATATTATTGGGATTTAAAATATATTGTTATTTCATTGCCAGGGTCGTTAAATTCTACTCTGTCAACTGCTTTTTTTATCATGCATAAACCCCGTCCTTTTTCTGATAGAACTGGCATATTGTCCCATTCAATATCTTCCCAATTAAAACCTGGACCGGGGTCTCTTACCTGTAAGATAACTTCAGATTTAGAGGCATAAATTATTATATCAACAAATTTATCAGGTTCATTACAACCATGCTCTACAGCATTAGCTAGCATCTCTCTAGCCGTCATCTCCAGTCTAAAATCAAGGTCATCTATTGCAGAATCCACCTGGAAAATAAACTCTTTAATTGAAGCAATAGTTGGAGAAATTGCATCTGATTTACAGGCCATTTTAAGTTCTTTTTTTAGCTGCTCATCCTCGGCCATATTTAATACTCCTCTCCGACAGGTATAAACTTTTCGCGCAATTACTAAGGGTCTGAGATTATAAAGATTATCCTGTTGAAAATTGCAGAATAAATAATTTGATGGCCGGTATAAACCCCGACCATCAAAAAATTTATATCATAACTTGATCTGTTAATTAATAAGTTCCTCTATAGCTTCATCGTTAGAATCATATATATCAATAATCTCTCCCAGTTTAGTCAATTCACAAACTCTTTTTACCTTATCATTCATGTTGGTCAATACTAACTCTCCATTTTTCTCTCTAATAAACTTAAATAAGGTTATGACAAAACCAATTCCTGAACTGTCTAGATAAGATACATCGGACATATCTAAAACTAGCTTATCTACTTCAGCCTGGCGCAATTTATCTTTGGCTTCTTCTTTTGCAGGGTTGGAGTTTTCAAAGACAATATCCCCTTCTATATGCAAAATACCTACGTCACGATTTAATTTTAAATCCATCATAATTAGTTTTCCTCCCTTACCTTAAATTCTTTGATTAAAGCTTTAAGGTGCTCAGCCATATTTTCTAGCTCATCGGCAGAGGCAGCTACTTCTTCTACATTAGCACTCTGTTCTTCAGCCAGAGCAGAAACCTCTTCAGAGCTGGCGGCATTATCTTCTACCGTTCCCCCAATTGAATCCAGTGCTTTATCAATATCAACGATTCTACTTTCTAATTCCCCGACAAATTCTTTTATTTCTCTCACTCTCCTAGAAGTATCCTGAGAAGATGACACCATTTTATCCAGCGATTCACCGGCATCATTAATAATTGAAATTTGTTTCTCTACCTCTTCTATATTTGTATCCATAGAGTTGATAGTAGCCTCTGTTTCTGATTGAATATCCTCTATTAGACTGGTTATCTGGCCAGCGGCTTCAGAGGATTCTTCTGCTAACTGGCGGACTTCCTCTGCTACCACAGCAAAGCCTGTTCCATGTTCTCCTGCTCTAGCAGCTTCAATAGCTGCATTGAGTGCCAGCAGATTAGTCTGAGAGGAAATACCTTCTATCATATCAACCATTTCGCCGATCTGTTCTGACCGTTGTCCTAATTTTTCAATGGCATCGGTGGCAAAATGAACAGTTTCACTTACGGTATCGAGCTGACTAATTGCTTGCTTGATTGAGTTCTGTCCCTCTTCAGCTACATTTAAAGACTTATCGGCAATCTCTAAACTCTCTTCTACATCTTCCCGCAGGTGCTCTCCATCATCTTCTAATTCATCGGAAATTTCCTGAATAGTGGCTATTTCCCTGCTGATAGTCTCGCTACCTTCAGCGACTTCGGTGATACTGCGAGCTATCTCCTCGGCACTGTGACCGCTTTCTTCTGAGGCAGTGCTTAAATTAGTGGAGGCCTCTACCACTGAATCAGAGCTATCCTGGATACTGCTTACCAGGTTTCTGAGCTTAACTATCATGGCATTGAAGGAATCTGCCAGAGAGCCAATTTCATCAGTTTTATCAATAGCTATTTTTTCAGTTAAATTTCCGGCTGCAATTTTTTCTGCTACCTCGCCTAGTTCTGTTATAGGAGTAACGGTATTTTTAGTCAGTAAAAGAGCTATTAATATAGCCAGAATCACAGAGATAATTATAGAACCCACTGAAACCATGTTGGCCATGGCTATAATATCATCTGCTTCACTTTGCAGGCTAGCTATTTCACCATCAGTTAAGTCAACAATCTCTGCCAAAAGCCCTCTGGTTTCTTCCAGGGCCGGTGCTACTTCCTGGCGAAAATGTTCCTCAGCAGCCTCTTCTTCCCCATCAGCATAGAGCTCTACTACCTCTTCCCCTTCAACATGGATGGTTCTATGGGGCTCTTCTAGGGCTTCATATTGCTCAGCATAATAATCCTCCGGAGTTATATCATAATACCATTGCCCTAAATTGCATTCTTCATAATGATCTGCATCTGCCATTTCACCACCAGTGAGCATATCATAGCGCTCAATAGCCCAGTTTAAGTGGTCACCTTCTAAATCCAGGAGAAAAGACTGAAATTCCATCATCTCATTTACTTCTCCCTCTATCTCTACAACCTGGTCATTAAAATGATTGGTCACCAGACTACCAGCAACGAAGACTAAAACAATTAATAAAAAAGCAAGTGAAAATTTGGCGAATAAAGAACTTTTGATTTTTTTAAACATAAACCCAACCCCTTAATATTTTTGGAATTCTCTTGTCCTAAAAATTATTCCTGGTCAAAGATATTCAATAAAAACCAAAAATTAATTTAAAGCTATAAACTAATAATTTTAAGTACTTATATTTATTTATAATAATTATTAGTAAAATAGTTAGTTTTAATTATACTTTTTTTGCTCTCTTATTGCAAGGCATATAAGAAATTTTTTCATTAATTTCTTTCAGTTTATTCAAAACAATTAGTTTAACCAACCGGTCTTAATATGAAATTATAAACTATATAGATAATATAAAACTATAATTTATCAGCCAGGACTTTACCTGGATATCTTTGATCTCCTTCCCGTCGGGTTAAATTCTGCTCATCAAAATATTCTAATAGCGGCAGGGCATACTTTCTACTACTATCTAAAAGATCACGAAAATCACTTAACTCGATGCTATCCTGGCCAGAAAAATAATTAAGTAATAATTCTTCTGCTTTTTTTAAGGCTTCAGTGGCAAAATAAAGTTCTTCTGTTATTCTTACCAGTTGGCCCTGTCTTTCTAAGGCTAAAACAATCTCTTCCAGTATATTCTCCTCTTTTAATTCCTTAGAAAAATTCTGCTCTTTGAATATAATCTCAGGAAGTTCAGCTAAGTTAGGAGGAGAAAAAAGATCCCTCTTATAAAGTGTTAGAAGTTCTCGTTTAAGTTCCGCCATTTTACCAGTAAATTCTACCTCAAAATCAGGTAAAGCCACATAATTTTCCTGCTCCTTAATCACTGCTGCCGCAGCCAAATCCTCCAATAATTGATTTAACTCAGTATTGACCAGTTTCACCTCCAGACGGGAACGCAACTCCTCCTTACCAATCCCTGGTCTTAGAGGATAACTTTTATGATAATCAGATATAATCTCCTTGATCTCATCTACTAATTGGCAATGAGTTTTTTTCGCCAGCCAGCTAGGTTTCTGATAACGAGCAAGCTCTATTACTTTATCCTCATTTTCTAATTGAGTTAAAATTTCCCTTAATTCCTTTTCAGAAAGATTTGTTCTGGCAATCAGGGCTGGCAACTTCAGGGGACGAGCTGCTAATTCTAAGGTTAAAAGAATCCTTTCATCCGGAGTGCCATTCTCCTTGATCTCTAGCTCTCTAATGACTTCTTTATCTTTCATCTTTCTCCGGGGAGGAGAATTTTCAATTATCTTACCTCCCCCTATCGTAATCATGGGTGAATAGCGTCTAATCACATAATTTTCCAGATAACGCGAGACCACCTCCTCTTCCAAGCGATATTGAACTAAGGCCTTTTCTCCTGGAAGCACCTCTTCTTTATCAATCATATAGACTCTACCTAAAACTTCTCGAGCGCCGATATGAAAACGGATTCTGGTACCCTGTTCTAAAACAAGCGGTGCGGAGGAAAGAAGCTTAACTCTAGCATCCAAACGAGAGGTGGTTAGCAAGCTCTCAGGTTCAGCTAAAACGTCCCCTCTTTCAATCTGCTCTAAGTCAATGCCAGCTAAATTAATACCTACTCTTTCTCCTGGAAAGACCTCTTCCCGCTGGTCATTATGGACCTGCAGACTGCGGATGCGAGCTTCTTCTTTACCGGGGTAGATCATTATAGTCTGACCTTTGTTTAAAGAACCTCTTACCAGAGTTCCCGTAACTACAGTACCAAAACCTGACAGGGTAAAGACTCTATCAACGGGCAGATACGGATTAGCGTCTTTGTCTTTACCAGGAATCTGCATGGCTACCCGGGCTAAAGTTTCTTTTAACTCAGGAAGGTTCTCTCCTGTAGTTCCTGAAACAGTTACTATAGGTGCCTCGGCTAAAAAAGTATCCTCAAGTTGTTCCCGACAGTCTTCAATCACCAGTTCCAACCAGTCTTCTTCCACCAGATCTATTTTCGTTATCACCACAACACCGTACTCCACCTGGAGCAATTCCAGGATAGCTAAATGCTCCCTGGTCTGAGCCATAATACCTTCATCTGCTGCTATTACCAGCAGAGCAAGATCAACTCCGCCAGCACCGGCCAACATGTTCTTAACAAATTTTTCATGGCCTGGAACATCGACTATACCAGCTTTAATGGACTCAGTTAGCTCAAGGCCTGTAAACCCTAAATCTATAGAAATCCCCCTCTCCTGTTCCTCTTTAAGGCGGTCAGTATCGGTTCCTGTGAGGGCGGAAATTAAAGTTGTTTTACCATGATCAATATGTCCTGCCGTACCAATAATTATGTTTTTTTCTCTAAAGGTATCTTCAGCTGCCTTATTCTCTGCTATCATCATAAATCACCTCTAAGGCTTCTTGTAAAGAACTAGAGATAATATCAATATCTCCTGGTTGCAGGGTTCTAACATCAAAGATCAATCTATCATTAATCAAGCGGGTAAATATGGGAGGATAATTGGTTCTAATTTCCTTGGCTAATCGATGGATTTTACCAGTCTCCTCCTGCAAGGTAACGATCCTGGTCTTTAACTGTGCTAAAGGATACGCTCCTCCTCCTACCCGAGAAGAATCATCGGCAATAGCTGCCGTTATCCCGGCAGGCAGAAATTCTTCGATGGCCTCTAAAAGTCTCTCGGCCCTCTCCTGTAGTTTTGTAGTCGGAGAACTTAACATTCTCAAGGTTGGTATCTCTTCCATCACACCCTCGGGGTCTTGATAGGCTTTTAAAGTGCCCTCTAAAGCCGCCAGAGTATATTTATCCACTCTTATAGCTCTCGTTAGGGGGTGATTTTTTAGCTTAGCAATATAATCTTTACTCCCCACTATGATTCCTGCCTGAGGCCCTCCCAGTATTTTATCCCCACTAAAGGTGACTAAATCAGCACCTGCAGCTACTCTTTCCTCTACTGTCGGCTCAGGTGTTAAGCCAACTTGTTCCATATTGGTAAAGACACCGCTGCCTAAATCATCTAATACTGGAAGATTATATTCCTCACCTAAACGAACTAATTCCTCTAAACTGATCTCGCGAGTAAAACCAACCACTCGATAATTACTGGTATGTACTTTCAGCAAGAGGGCTGTTTCTTCGTTTATAGCCTCAACAAAATCTTCTGGATAAACCTTATTGGTGGTACCCACCTCTCTTAATTTAGCCCCACTTTGTTTCATAACTTCAGGTATCCGAAAAGAACCACCAATCTCTATTAATTCACCCCGGGATATTATAACCTCTTGATCAGCCGCCAATGCTGACAGGGCCAATAAAACAGCAGCTGCATTGTTATTCACTACTAAAGCATCTTCCGCTCCTGTTAGTTGACAGAGCAGCTCAGCTACATTGTCATAACGGGAACCCCTTTCCCCGCTTTCTCTATCAATTTCCAGGGTGGTATAGTGGCTGCTCACCATCTGCAACATTTCTTTAGCCCGCTCACTTAGTAAGGACCTGCCTAAGTTAGTATGGACAACAACTCCAGTGGCATTTACTGCTGGAGCCAGATTAGGCCGTAATGTTTTTTCAATTGCTGCCTGCAAACTCTCTCTTAAATTTTCCACCTTAAAACTTTCACTCTTGCTCTTTGCTGCATCGACTTCATCTTGTTCTATTAAATTTATAAGTTCAGACCGAGAATTGGAGATTAGTTGGCGAATTTCTGCCAATACCAATTTACGACCATATTTCTCAATCAATTTTTGTACCTCTTCGTCAGCCAAAAAATCATTAACTGCCGGGAGGCGACTTAATAATTTATTTTTAATATCCAATTTTAAACCTCCTCAAATTTTCATCCTCATGTACAATATTCTTTAAAGCCAGAATAATTCCTGCCTTCTAGAGGCTTTGAAATTGATTAAATTTATCACCAAAAAAATAAACCAGGTCTGAAGGAAAGACCTGGTAATTAAAGGGGCTTATTTTATTTATTTAGACTTCTAATTTTTCGAAGACCCGTTGGTCTTCAACCTCTGTGGTCAGAGCTTGTAGAGCCCGTTCAATTATTTCTCTTCGTTCATTTTTCTCATCATCTTCATCTAATTTAGGATTGCCCAGGGGGTGAGGGATTGCTATTGCCGGCACTATTCTGTTAGCACCTACAGTTAAAGAAATCGGGACAACTGTAGCCACATGTACTACCGGTAAACCTTCTCTTTCAATCTCTTTTACCATCGTTGCTCCGCAACGAGTACAGGTACCTCAGGTAGAGGTCAATATTACAGCCTGCACTCCTTCAGACAACAATTTTTGGGCAATTTCTCGGGCAAAGACTTTGGCATTGGCCACTGATGTGCCGTTACCAACAGTAGAATAATAATATTCATGCAGCTTACCTATCCGGCCTTCCTCTTCTAAGTCTCTTAATACATCCACAGGCAAGACGCAATCAGCATCCTCATTGGCAAAGACAGGATCATATCCTCCATGAGCTGTTTCGTGGCTATCTTCAGTTAAATCGGCAAAATCAGCTATTTTATATTTTCCATACTTAGAGGCACTAGAAGATTCAATCCTATCTGGATTGCCATTGGGTACAATCCCCCCAGAGGTGACTAAAGCTATTTTAGCCTGACTAAGATCCTCTATAGCTGGAGCCGGCTCAACTCTATCAAAAGTAGGCATGGGGTATTCAGAATCATAATCAGCGCCCTTTATTTTAGCCATAAGCATCTTGACTGCTCTTTTAGCTCCCCGCTCATCAGCAAAAGTATTCTTTCTTATCCCCCGGGGAAGATAATTAGCCTCTTCAGGAGAACCTGGTTTCCCCTCCCTCTTAAGATACAACTTAATAAAATCAGCTATATCTGGCAAAGCCTCTCTCATGCTGGCAGCAGAATCACCAGTTTCAATAAAGTAACCATATTGACTAAACATCTCATAACCTGGATTCTCTGGATATATACCAACAACTGCCGGCATATCTAAATCAGCAGCAATTTCAGCCACCATCCCGCAGGCCATGCCGTACCGACCAGCGTTAAAGGCTGGACCTGCCAGTATAAGGTCAGGCTCTAATTCAATTAGATATTCCCTTATCTGACTGGCAGCCTGTTCTTTCTTTTCATTAGCAAAACCATCACCACAAATTATAGTGGCCTTAATATCAACATAGTCCTTTAATTCCCCGGCCAGAGCGGTGCCAGGACCAACTGCCCCCTTTTTCTTTTGAGGCGGTAGATTGGCTTTATCCTCTCCTCCCTGCTGGCCAAAAAATTGATTTAAATAATGGACAATTTTAATTTTAGCCATGTAAAATCTCCTCCTGTCTCTTTAATATCCTCGAGCCGTTAATTTATTAAATCCAAGTTCATTTGTCGCGCCAATAATCGCCTGAATTTCAACTTCAATACTGCCATCTTCTTTAAGACTGCCAGCAAAACCACCGGCAATATTATCGGCATGTTCATCATTACCAATAACCTTTTCCAGTGGTGGTAAGATAATGGTCTCATTGGCATTACCTGTGGAGACTACAGCATCTGCTTCTGGAGTTGAATCGGCTAAAGACTGAGAAGCTCCGTCTCTTCCAGCAAATTCATCGGTTATTAAGACTGTCTTAATCCCTCTATTTTCGAGCTTTTTGCAGTTCATAATTAAATCGGCATCGGGATTACCGAAGCCTTCTTCAGAGATTATTGCTGCTTCTAAACCAATTTTCTCCGCTAATCTAGCTGTAAAACTAGAAGACCTCTCTTTATCAGCCAGGGTAACATTTTCATTGGTAATTATGGTGCCGACAAAGTTAATTTCCTTACCATGCTTCTCATAAAGCTCTTCAATGATAGGATTATTTTGGTGAAAATAGGTGGTATTTTTATCGCAGGCAGAAACACAATTCCCACTGACTATTGCTCCATCCATAACTTCTGTAGGAGAAATCAAAGTTGGTAATATCTCTTTAGCATCAACACCATATACATAAGTGTCATGTAAGAGCCCCTGACTCTGTAACATATAAATATATCCCACTATTGGCAACCCACCATTTAAAGAGCAGGCTTCTAATAATGGTTTATGCTCATAAATTCTAGTTTCATGAGCTTTAGCATCTTTAGCTGCTTCCCCTATATAGTTAGCTGCTGTCAAACCAATTAGACGCAGGACCTCTTCGTGGATATGCTGTTTAATTCCCTGGCTTACTTCACAGTTAATAACTATATTTATAGTTTTAGAAAAGGGAGTATATTCTGCCCCGGGTCCACTCATGTCAATTATACCCTCTTGAAAACCAACTACCTCCCCTGTGGTAACCACGGCCGTGCCAGCCAGCACTTTAGTGATACCCGAGCCGACCATATCATCATCGCCAGTAAAACCTGGGAACATATCGCCACCGCTATTTTTAAAACGAGGCTCTATAACATCCTTGACAGGCATAATTCTAACATCATCACCAGGCCTCACTATTTCTAAATCAATATCAGCAATGCGATGATCATCCTTAATCTTAGCAAGTAACTTATCTTTGTTAATAAATAAAGTTCTATCTTCCACTCTATTTTCTGAGCCGAATTTTACATCTTCAATGAAAATTTTTTCTAGTTGTAATTTAATTTTTCTTCACCTCCAGTTAGTCATCTCAATCATTAGATCCTTATTTTTACAAATCAGAGCCATTACAATTTTTAAAACCAGCATAGATTAGAGAAAAATCAATTAAGCTAAAATCCCGCCGGGTCTCTGGAGTTAGATTTTGTGAACTATTTAACTTTTGTTGAGAAAAAAATTGTTCATATTTTTTTATAGCACTTTCTATAATTTCTAAAGAAGCAAAATCTAAGTCTGAGCCTGACCTTATCCCTATCGTTCTATAGGGATTTTCCCAGGGCTTTAAACTTCCTGCCAGAGGGTGGGTGATTAGCCGCCCCCCCTGATGCACCTGATCTCTAGTTAATAACAGGACATCTTCTAATTCTTGACAGTGCTTTAGAACAAAGGTAGCTCTGATCTTTTCTAAGACACTGGTTTTTTCTTTAGATAAACCGATTACCTTATTTTGTTTCTCCTGGGTTGAAAAGAGGGGATTATTGCTAAGCAAAATATTTTTACAGGAATAAGAGTTTATTTTTCTTCCTCCTTTCTTTCTAAAAAAAATAAAAAAACAGAGCAACAGCGTCTGACCACTGCTCTCTGTCCTTTAACCTGAGAGATTAACTGCTTTTAAACAGTCTGCTCCTTCGGTAGATATCTTCTCCAGAGAATTGTCCTGAAATGGTCCTGGATACCTGAGAGTTTCATCAACCTTCGGTCAAAGAGTTGATTTACCCCTTCGGTGGTCTTTAAGAAAAAAGACTCTCTCCCATCTCAGTCATCCAAAGTTTTATAATAAATTTTTCACAAAGTTTAAATTAATTATAAATCACCGGATGAATATTGTCAAGGTTTCTGGAGAGTTTTCTATTAGTTTTTAATAAATTAATCCCTGGAGGTATTTTGATCAGCTGCTGACTCTTTAGCCTGAGAGCTATAATAATCCCGGGCAATAACTTTGGTTATTTCAGGCTGAAAGGAGGATTTTTGAGCAAAATATTTATCCAGTTTTCGCAGAGCAAAAAAGGAGGTCAATAAGAATATCAAAGCTCCCATCATGCCCACAGTCTCACCTTCATAACCAAACCAACTGGCTGCAAAGTTATTGGTAATAAAATAACCAAGAAACATAAATAGCAAAGGGAAGAGATAGACTAAAAAAGAGGCAAAGAAAATATTTCTATCTCTCATCTCTAAAGCCACTCTCTCCCCGGCCTTTGCTTCAACTGGATTGGCAACCTGTACTTCTAATTCATCTTTACTGTTGCCAGGTCCAGCTAGACTACAGCTGTGCTGACACCTATCACAGGCAGAACTTCGCACTAATTTTACTGTCGCTCTTTTCTTGTCAGTTGAAATTACCACCGCTTCTTCTTGCAAGCTCGTCCACCTCCAACTCTATTATATCTAATAGTTAAAAAAATGCAAAACTCCTGCCGGTTAAAGCAGGAGTTTAAACTTTTCTTGTTAGAGCACTACATTTACCAGCTTCTTGGGTACCACAATTACTTTTTTCACATCGTCAGAACCGATATATTTTTGCACCTTATCCTGTTTAAGTGCCTCTTCCTTAACCTCTTCCTGGGAACTATCGGCAGAGACCATCATTCTATCGCGTACTTTTCCATTGATCTGAATGACTATCTCTATCTCATCCCTGGCCAGTGCTTCCTCTTCATATTCCGGCCAACTGTTTTGGTGGATGCTAAATTCCTGACCCAGCTGTTGCCAGAGCTCTTCTGTTACATGGGGAGCAAAGGGGGCTAGCAACAATAATTTATTGGTAAATACCTCAGCTAAAAGCTGATAATTTAATTCTTCTTCAGTTTCTATATATTGATAAACTTCATTGGTAAGCTCCATTAAGGCTGAAATAGCAGTATTGAAGTTCTGTCTTTCTGCTAAATCCACTGTAACTTTTTTAATTGTCTCATGGAGCTTGCGGTAGAGACCTCGCCCCGCATCAGAGAGACCAGTTAGCTCCACTTTGCCGGTAGCTTCTTTAACTTCCGTCAGATTCTCCTGTATAACCCGCCAGACTCTGTTAACAAAGCGCTGGAGACCCTCGATTCCTTTATTGCTCCACTCCAAATCCTTCTCTGGGGGAGCAGCAAATAGAATGAAAAGTCTGGTGGCATCGGCACCATATTTTTCTAAAATATTGAGGGGGTCCACCACATTGCCTTTAGATTTGGACATTTTAGCTCCATCCTTTAAAACCATTCCCTGAGCTAGATAATGGTCAAAGGGCTCATCGGCAGAGGTTAAACCCAAATCCCGAGCTACTTTGGTAAAGAAACGGGCATAAAGCAGATGAAGTATGGCATGTTCCACTCCACCTACATAAATATCTACTGGCATCCAGGCATCAACCTTTTCCTTTAAGAAAGGATCTTCATCGTTATTGGCATCTGTATAACGAAGAAAATACCAGGAGGAATCAACAAAAGTATCCATGGTATCAGTCTCTCTTTTGGCTGCCCTGTCGCATCGAGGGCAGGAAGTGTTAACAAAATCCTCCACTTTTTTCAAGGGCGATTCCCCTCCTGGAGTCAGCTCCACCTCCTCCGGTAATTCTACCGGTAATTCCTCTTCTGGAACAGGTACTATGCCACAATCATCGCAATAAACAACAGGTATCGGGGCTCCCCAATAACGCTGGCGTGAGATCAACCAATCTTTCAATCTAAAGTTTACTTCTTGCTGGCCTAAGCCTCCCTCTTCTAAGTCTCTAACTATTTTGTCAAAGGCTGAAGCTGAATTCAGGCCATTATACTTATCGGAGTTAATTAATATTCCATATTCTTCGAAAGCTTCGTCCTTTTCGGCCACATCCCATTCCTCTTCTCCCTCGGGAATAATTACCTGGCGTACTGGAATATCATATTTTACAGCAAAATCATAGTCCCGCTGATCATGGGCTGGCACCGCCATGATTGCTCCAGTACCATATCCCATTAAGACATAGTTGGCAATAAAAATAGGGATTTCTTCTCCATTCATGGGATTAATGGCTTTAATTCCGGTATCCATGCCTATTTTTTCTGAATCCGGTGAAGTCCTCTCTTCTTCTTCCTGCTCTTTAACCCGGGCGATAAAATCTTGCAACTCTTCCTTACGGCCAGAGAGCTCCATAAATTTTTCTACCAGAGGATGTTCCGGAGCTAAGACCATATAGGTGGCTCCAAAAACGGTATCTGGCCTGGTGGTAAAAACTTCTAGTTCATCCCCGGTGGCAGGAACAGGAAATTTTATCATCGCTCCTTCACTGCGGCCAATCCAGTTTTTTTGCATCATTTTTACTCTTTCTGGCCATTTTTCTAGCAACTCATGGTCATCCAGCAATTGGTCAGCATAATCCGTTATTTTTAAAAACCATTGTTCCAATTGTTTAATTTCTACTTCTGTTTCACAGCGTTCACAGGCCTCATCAACCACCTGTTCATTGGCCAGCACCGTCTCACAACTGGGACACCAATTTACCGCTGCTTCTTCTCGATAAGCCAGATCATTTTTTAACATCTGCAGGAAAAACCACTGCGTCCAGCGGTAATAATCAGGACTGGCGGTAGTTACCTCTCTATCCCAATCATAGCTTAAGCCCAAACTTTTCATCTGTTCTTTCATGGCTGAGATATTATCCCAGGTCCATTTTTTGGGATGAATATTACCGTGTTCTTTGGCCGCATTTTCAGCCGGCAGACCAAAGGCATCCCAGCCCATGGGGTGAAGCACATTATGGCCAGTCATTCTTTTAAAGCGAGCCATAACATCGCCTATTGAGTAAACTCTTACATGCCCCATATGTAGACGTCCCGAAGGATAGGGGAACATTTCCAGGGCATAGTAATTTTCGGCTGCAGTATCTTCAGCGGCCTTGTCCAGTCCTTCTTCCTGCCAGAGATTCTGCCAGTATTTTTCTCGTTCTGCAAAATCAAAGTCATTAACCACTACCATCAACTCCTCCTAAATTTTAGTTTAATCATTAAAATCATATTACTATCTAGCTATAAAACTTTTTCAAAAAAACAAAAAACCTCCTCCCAGAACAAGGGACGAGGTATACCCGCGGTACCACCCAGCTTGGTTTCAATAAAACCCACTCTCCTTTAACGCAGTCGATACGCCGATAGGTACTTAATTTCCCCACCGGAATTCGAGAACGAGTTCAACTCCTGCCAGATATCGGTTTTCAGCCTCCCCCGACTCTCTTTGATCCTTTCAGAGCCTACTACTTTCTCTCCTAATTTTTTTACTTTATTTTTTTTAGTTCAAAAATATCATCAAGTATTATCAATTAAATTATAATTAGCTCTACGGTCTATTGTCAAGTATTTTCTCCTTATTAATCCGCTTCTTTTGTTAAAATTTCTTCAGCATCGGCCCACAACCTCTCAAGATCATAGAAGGACCTTTCCTGTTTGTGAAAAACATGGACGACTACATCTTTATAGTCCAATAAGATCCAGCGTCCGTGGTTTTTCCCGGCCTGACGATAGGGCTCCAGACCTTGATCAGCAAGTTCATCCTCTATTTCTCTGGCTATGGCCTTCACCTGATTTTCATTATTACCACTCATAATCACAAAATAATCAGTTACAGTGGTAAGCTCTTCTACTTCTAATACTACCACATTTTGAGCCTTTTTATCTGCTGCCAGTTCGGCGATTTTTTTTGCTAGATCAACTGACTCAAATTCTGCCATTAATCAACTTCACCTACCTCCCCTGTTTCATTATTTAGCATATCCTGACCGACAATTATTTCTAGCCGGTTATTATATTCTTCCTCAGAAGAACTTGAGGCCACTATCTGGCCACCTATATATTGCTGAATATTTTTGGCAACTTCTTCAGTCTCCTCGTGAAAATAATGTATTTTGGTAGTCTGATAATTATAATGATCTGCATTGGCCAGGCGCTCTACCTGAAAACCATAACGTTCCAGCCTCTCTGCCATTTTCCCTGCCTGACCAGGGACACCATTGCCATTATAAATAGTCATCTCCACTTCTGTGTTAGTAAAATACTCTTTACTTCTAATTAATTGATCCACCAATAACTCTTTTTCTCTTTCATCAGCTATCCAGTAACTGGCATTGTTAATATATTCCGGACTACCTGGCAACATAGCTGTCTCCAATCTTGCCAGATCAAGATCCCGGGCTACATTCAAAAAGGCCGTGATATCCTGGATTGGTATATCTGTATTAACAGCCCTGATGACTTCCTGGGTAACGGCTGGTATTCTAGTTATAATCTGGGGGCTTAAAACCTGATCAACTAAGGATTCAATAAACTTTTGTTGTCTGGCCACTCTGCCTATATCACCCTGAGTCTGATCGCGATATCTTACATATTTCAAAGCCTCTTCCCCGTCTAAGGTCTGCTTTCCCGGAGGGATATCTATAGTTAAGTCCCCTGCTTCATCCTGATAATCTAAATGCTCTTCGACCTCTAACTCCACTCCTCCAAGGGCGTCAATTATCTTTATGAAGGCATCAAAATCTAAATCTACATGATAATCTATTTCAATATCCAGGAAATCCTCCAGAGTCCGCGATACCAACCTTGGCCCTCCAAAGGCATAGGAAGCATTTATTCTATTTATACCACGATCTGGAATCTGAACCCGGGTATCACGGGGTACAAAGAGAAGTCCTGCCTCTTTTTCCTCTATGTCTATGCTGGCAATTATTATAGTATCGGCTCTGCTGATACCATAGTGATCTTCATCATGACCGGTAACGAGAATATTTACTTTAGAACTGGGAAAGTTATTATTGCTCTGGACTGTAAACTCTGTCCGAAAAATAAAGTCGGTGGTAAAGCCCAGGAAAAAAATTACTAAAAGACCGATGATAAATAACTTACCTTTTAAAGGAAACTTTTCCCGAGCATATCTTTTCGACATTTTATTGCCAACCCCCTAATAATTTATTACGAACAATTATGGTATTAGGGTGAATCACTGCTCTAGATGCCAGTAGATAATCTATGGTATTATCCAACTGATGTAACAGTGCTTTTTTTAAGTCATCACGGGCTTCTCTTCTTATCTTTTCTATACCTGGATAATCGCGGCCAGGTTCAATTTTATCAGCAAGATAAATAATATCCCCTAATTTTTTTCTCTCCAAAGCTGCTATGGTATGAAATCTAATAGCTTTAAGTATATCTTCATCGCTAATAGAAAATTTATTTTCTGCTACAGTAGCAGCCGCCGGAGCATGCCATAAGGACAATAGCTTTTTTTCCCAGCAATCCAGCTGCCAGCGAGAATTTTCCAGCACTGCTTTCAGGCTGGACCGGGACCAGTTTCGACAATAATCATGTAATAATCCTGCTAAATAAGCTTTAGTCTGTAAAGTTTCATCCCCTTTAGCAAGTTGATGAGCCTCCTTGGCCACCCTTAAACTATGTTGAAAAATTGCTGGCGATAATTTGGAGGCCAATCGCTCCTTAAACCTATCTTTTAATTTATTATAATCCCCTAAGCCGGTATCGGTCATTTTTTCTCCTCTTTACCATATAGATTATTATCAATAATATACTCTCTCACTGCTGGAGGGACAAAATAGCGAATACTTTGACCTTTAGCAGCTCTGATTCGAACATCACTTGATGAGATATTTACTAGTACTGAATCTAAAGTTATAATCTGCTGGCGGTAATCTTTGAAGCGAGATTCCTGGAGCAGTTCCTCAATATCATATCCCGGTCTAGGAGCTACCAGTAGCTTGCTATTAGCCAGAATATATTCGGGATCTTTCCAGGTGAATATTTCTGCCAGGGAGTCGGCCCCGATAACCAGACCGACTTCTGTGAAGAGCTGCAAAAAATGCTGCAGAGTTTTGGCGGTATAGGAAATACCCTGGCTTTTAATTTCAAATTGTGATAGAATCAAATTGGGATTATTTGCTATCGCTCTGCGCAACATCTCCAGTCTAGCTTTTATTGGAGTAACCTTAGTGGTGTTTTTATGAGGTGGTATTTTAGCTGGCATCATCATTAGATATTCACTAGCAAATCTTTCCCGGGCCTGCTCGGCAATCAAAAGATGCCCAATATGGGGAGGATCGAAGGTTCCTCCAAAAATTATTATTTCCCTATTATTATGCGCCACCTTATCACCAGCCTAGATACATGATATCATTATATTAAATCCAAAATTATTTATCAAGCATACTAAAATTTTACAGGGAGTGATTACTTTGCAAAATAAATTTCTGCAAAAAGAGCCTCAATATCCAAAAAGTGTTTATATTGCCCCTGGAGTAAGGTTAATTGGCAGCGTGGAAATCGGTGAAAACTCCAGTCTTTGGCCCAATGTGGTAGCCAGAGCTGACATGGATATTATTAAAATTGGAGCTAAAACTAATATCCAGGATAACTCCACCCTGCATAATGATTTTTCTACCCCGTTAATCATCGGCAATAATGTAACTGTTGGTCATTCTGCTGTGCTCCATGGCTGTAATATTTCTGATAATTGTTTAATCGGCATGGGAGCAACGATTTTAAATAATGCTAAGATTGGGGAGTATTCTATAATTGGTGCTGGTGCTTTAGTCCCCGAAGATACTGAAATCCCACCAGGCAGTCTAGTCATCGGTCTCCCTGGTAAAGTTGTCAGAGAAACAAGTTCTGCTGAGAAAGAAAAAATAAAAAAATCAGCTGACCACTATTATCAGCTTGCCTGTCAACATCAAAAATAACAGGTGCTTTAGTTATATTGCTCCATAATTACTTCATAGGCATTTTGAATCTCAGAAAATTTTTCCTGAGCAGTTTTTACAAATTCATCTGGCAGATCTTTAGCTATTATTCTATCGGGATGGTATTTTTTTACCAATTCCCGATATTTTTTCTTTATTTCTTTTTTGGTGGCATCCTTTGATAAACCTAAAGTCTTATAAGCCTTTTCCAGCTTTTTTATAGAAGAAGTCCTTGAAGTCCGCTGCCCTGAAGAACGGTTCTGCCAGGAACCGGCTTGCTGGTTTTGCTCCAATCTGAAGATAATCTCAACCTCTTCTAACAGGTCCTCCTGTTCACTACTCAAGCCTTCATTGGCATCTCCCAGGCGAATAAGCATTTGATAGACGGACTCTAATATTTCAGGATTATATCCCACTAAAGAAGCTAATTTTTCAGCTACCTGGGATAATACCTGGGGGTTTTGCCCGGCCTGTTCAAAATAATTTCTGGCCTGTTGAGCAGCCCTCCCCCCCATTCTCAACTGTTGACGGACAAAAAGATTAACAATTTCTTTCTCCTCTGCTGTTATTGGACCATCAGCTCGGGCAAAGGCTGCTAACAAAGAAAAAAGCTGAGAGAAAAACTCCTGCTGTCTGGCCGCAGTATTATAACCAGGAGAACCTCCCTGGTAGCTATAGCCTCCTTGATTATTTCTCCTGCTTCCATAGTATTTTCTAGCTTGATTACCAGATAACCAGTAGCCTATAAGTCCCCCTATAATAGCCCCTGGTATATTAAAAAATATCAAACCAACAAAAGCTCCTAAAAACGGCAAACTACAACCCAAAATTAGTACCTCCCTAGTTCTTTTAAACTCTTTATATATTGATAGCTTATATTGTTCTCAATTTCAGGATAAAAAAAACTCTCTTATCCCTCTTAATATTATAACATATTTGTTTAAATTTCAAAAAAAACTAATTTGCACTATTTATTTTTTCTTGATATTATTAAAGTGTGGATTTTTTTACTTTTCTGATACTATTATAATCATAATAATATTTATTAGTTCTAACTGCTATTGGGAGTTGTTAATATTGGTGAAACTTTTCATTAAGCTTATGTTAGCCCTATGGGGCTTCGCTCTTTTTGCCGGTTCTTTTATAGCCATTATTTTTCTATTAAGCACTGACTTCATTCCCGAGCACTCTCTCATCTATATTTTTGATATTCCTGAAATTATGGCTGAATTTTTGCTGATTATGATTATCATAATCTTTCTTTTGCTGCCAGCCTTAATTCTCCTTGCTGCTCTGCAGATAATTAATTTATTAGAAAAGATAAACCACAGGACAAATTAAGCCTGCTCGTCGCTATAAATAAAGGGGGTGAAAGATTAAATGGAAAATAGCTCAAATTCTTTTGAGAAAGAAGCTATTTGCCCAAAAGAAAAAAAGAACCGTGCTTTAGCCCGGGCCCGGGAATTATCCCGGAAGATTGCTGATTATCAGCAACAATATAAAAAAATACCCAAAGGTAGAGAAAGAGAAGGGGTTTTCTCAGAGCGCAAAAGGAAAATTCTATCCTATTTTGCTGCCTCCCAGGAAGACTGGAATAATTGGAAATGGCAGATGCAAAATAGGGTCTCCTCTGTTAAGGTCTTGCAAAATTTTATAGACCTCACCCCGGCAGAAGTTGCTGAGATAAAGAATGTAGGGCAGAAATTTCGCTGGTCAATCTCTCCTTATTTTTTAAGTCTTATTGACCCTGATGACAGAAATTGTCCCATCGGCAAACAGGCTATACCACAAGCTTTAGAATTAATTGACAATGGGGGAGTTAGAGATCCCATGGCGGAAGAGTTTACCAATCCTGCTGGTACAGTCATCAGACGTTACCCTGACCGATTGATTGTCAAGCTCACCAATATCTGTGGCATGTTTTGTCGTCACTGTCAACGTCGGCGAGAAATAGGTGAAGTTGATCAGCATATTGAGCAAGAATTAATAACGGAGTCTATAAATTACATCAAAAATAATAAAGAAATCCGGGATGTTTTATTAACTGGTGGAGATCCCCTCACTCTCCCAACAACCCAGCTGGAAGAGATAATTAAAAGAGTTCGAGCTATTCCCCAGGTTGAGATTATCAGGATTGGCACCAGAATGCCAATAACCATCCCCCAGAGGGTCACTAAAAATTTAGCTAAGATGCTGGCCAAATATCACCCTTTATATATTAATGTCCAGGTCAACCATCCTAAAGAATTGACCAGGGAGGTTTTTCAAGCCTGTGATCTCTTAACTAAAGAGGGAATTCCCCTGGGAAATCAAGCTGTGTTGTTAAAGGGGATAAACAATGATTATCAAGTAATGCGCTGCCTCAATCAAGAGTTACTCCAGGCAAGAATAAAACCCTATTATCTTTTTCATGCCAAGCAGGTTATCGGTACTTCTCATTTTCAAACCACTGTCGATGAAGGCATAGAAATAATGGAGAAATTAAGGGGTTTCACCTCAGGAATGGCTATACCACAATTTATTATAAATGCACCAGGAGGATTGGGAAAAACTCCAGTCTCGCCTGATTATATAATTTCCCGCGGCCTTAACTACGTTACAATTAGAACCTGGGAAAAAAAAGTAGTTGATTATCCCAATCGACAGTATGATTGAAGACCCACTACTTTAAGCAGAGCTATTTTATTTGACTTTCCTTAACCAGCCTGCTATAATTTTTGGTAACTAATTTTTATTTGCTGTCGTCCTAAATAAAAATAGGACGGCTTTTTTAATTTTTCTTTGCTTTAATTTGCGAATTTCATTTTAATGATTATCTTTTTAACATAAAATTAATAAGACCTAGGAGGTTTCAACAAATGAATAAGGCAGACTCTCCAAAAACCAGCTCTGAACAAGAAGCTGTTATCAAACCTCGCCAGAGACTTGAGGGGAAAACCTCTGTCCCCGGGGATAAATCTATCTCCCATCGAGCTTTAATTTTAAGTTCACTGGCTAAGGGGACCAGTACCATCGAAGGTTTATTAGAAGGTGAAGACTGTTTGAAGACTTTAAAAATTATGCAGGATTTAGGTATTAAAATCCAGAAAAAGGGTGAAGGCTGTTATCAGGTGCAGGGAAAGGGATTAAAGGGACTAAAGGAGCCTGAAGATGTTTTAGATTGCGGGAACTCTGGAACTACCATGCGGCTTTTAACTGGGTTATTAGCTGCCCAGAGCTTCTATTCCGTATTGACAGGCGATGGTTCACTGCGCTCTCGTCCCATGGCCAGAATCACCAGACCTCTGGCTAAAATGGGAGCAAAAATCTGGACCCGTGAAGATGGTCTTGCTCCTTTAAGCATCCAGGGCAGGGAATTAACTGCTATCCGTTATGAACAGCCAGTGGCAAGTGCTCAGGTAAAATCCTGTTTATTACTTGCCGGACTTTTCAGCGAAGGCAAGACCATCATCGTTGAACCCGCTGCTTCCCGGGATCATACCGAGAGGATGCTCAAATCAGCTGGAGTTCAGCTCAATATAAATAACGGAGTTATCACCCTTGAGAACCCAGAAAAAATAGAGCTTGCTCCCCAGGAGATTAAGGTTCCTGGCGACATATCTTCGGCTGCTTTTTTAATAGCTGCAGCTCTAATGGTGGAAAAAGGAAATCTTACAATTGAGAATGTGGGCATCAATCCCACCCGCAGTGGTTTTCTTACAGCCTTAGATAAAATGCAGGCTAATATTGCCATAAAAAATACCAGAGAAGTTAGCGGTGAACCAGTAGCCGATATTGAAGTTAGTTCAAGCCCTCTGAAGGCTATTAATTTATCAGGTGAAATCATCCCCAGTCTCATCGATGAAATACCTATTCTGGCTGTTCTTGCCACCCAGGCTAAGGGAAAAACTGTAATCTCTGATGCTGAAGAACTCAGGGTAAAAGAAACCGATAGGCTGGCAGCTATAGCCAAAGAATTAAAGAGGCTCGGCGCTGATATTAGTGAAAAAGAGGATGGATTGATCATCAAGGGACCGACTAAACTTAAGGGAGGCATCAGCTGTAAGAGCTATCATGATCATCGAATTGCCATGGCTTTAGCAGTAGCGGGACTGGCCTGTCAAAGAGAGGTTATAATTGAAAATAGCAAGATTATTTCTGTCTCTTTCCCTAATTTTTTACACCTATTAGAAGAGCTATAAGAAGCAACAGTTTAGCAGATCCAGAAAAAAGTATTTGACAAACTTAAAAATTGTTGCTATAATTCTTTTTAACAATCTAACATGATTAACAACTGAGAAGGGGCCCAGTAAACCAGCGAAATATTTTAGAGAGCCGGTGGTCGCTGCAAATCGGTTATTTCCTGGTCGAAATACACCCTGGAGTTGCCAGCTGAATTAGAGTAGGCTCTGGCCGTAATCCGTCGTTATCCGGTGAGAAAGTGTCTGCTTAACAGTGGTTGCTTTCAATAAAGATGATCTCTAATTTTGTTTATCAGGTTTTAAACCTGTGAACAGTCTAAAGGAGATTAAATCAGGTGGTACCGCGATTATGTCGCCCTGAAGGGGCGACTTTTTTTATTTTACTCAGAATCCAAATTAGTTTTATTTAAATTTTTTACAAAATTTTTATTATCAAAATTAAAAAAAGAGGTGATTACAAATGATTGTAGTTATGAAGAGTAAAAGCAACGAAGAAGATCTTAACGAGGTTTTAGACCTTATCGAAGAGGAAGGTTTTGAAGCTCATCTTTCCCAGGGCGTGGAGACAACAATAATTGGACTTATAGGTGATACTGCTGGTAAAGAGCAGGTGAAGAGCCGATTGCAGGCCTTCTCTTCAGTGGAAAAAGTTATCGCTGTGCTCGACCCCTTTAAGTTAACTGGCTGGAAATTCAAGCCCGAAAAAACTGTTATTAAGCTGGATGAAGTTGAAATTGGCAATGGAAAACCGGTGGTAATGGCAGGTCCCTGTGCTGTAGAAAATGAAGAGCAGCTAATGACTACTGCTAAAGCAGTAAAGGAAGCTGGAGCGGAAATATTACGGGGAGGAGCCTTTAAGCCCAGGACTTCTCCTTACTCCTTCCAGGGTTTAGGGGAAGAAGGTTTGAAGTTATTAGCCCAGGCTCGGGAAGAAACCGGTTTGAAAATCATAACGGAACTGATGGATTTAGAGCATCTGGAATTAGTAGCCGAATATACTGATATTATTCAGATTGGTGCCCGCAATATGCAAAACTACCCCCTGCTTTCAGCTATTGGTAAACTTGATAAACCGGCAATGTTAAAAAGAGGTATGTCAGCGACCATAAGAGAATGGTTATTAGCCGCTGAGTATATTATGTGCGAGGGAAATCAACAGGTGCTTCTCTGCGAGAGAGGTATCAGGACCTTTGGTGAGGAGACACGCAATACTTTGGATTTAAGCTCAGTCCCTATGGTTAATGAGCTTAGCCATCTTCCTGTTATTGTAGATCCCAGTCATGGCACCGGGCGCTGGGAGCTGGTTAATCCCATGGCTCGAGCTGCAGTGGCCGTTGGAGCAGATGGTTTAATTGTAGAGGTCCATCCCAATCCTAAAGAAGCTCTTTCAGACGGTCCTCAATCACTTAAACCAAAAAAGTTTGCTCAATTAATGGCTGATATTAACACCATCACTGATTCTTTAGGCAATAGCAAAGGTTCCCGCTGGCCTTCAGCAATTTAAGATTAAGGGCCAGCTTAAAGAAGAAATCAGAAGGGAGAGTGTTCTATGGAGAAGTTCCAACAGACAGCTATAATCGGGGTAGGACTGATGGGGGGCTCACTGGCTAAAGCTTTGCAAAAACATGGACTATCTAAGTCTATTATAGGCTGGGACCTTAATAAAAGCTCCCTGCAGATTGCAAGGGATAAAGGAATAATAGATAGGGCAGCCACAAATATTAAGGATGCTATTACCAGCAGCGATCTTATTATAATAGCTATTCCTACTGCTGCCATCACTGACATGTTAAATAAGATTAATCCTCATGTTTCTCCTCGAGCAATTATAATGGATCTTGGCAGCACTAAAGGTAAGATAGTCAAAGCCGCTAAAAATATTTTTACTGACCACCCTCAGCCCTGCTTCATTGGCGGTCACCCTATTGCCGGTTCTGAAAAATCCGGGGTCAAATACAGCAAAGCTGATCTTTTTACTGATGCCCCTTTTGTATTGACCCCTCTGCCAGCCACCCCTGAGACCCAGCTTAATAGAATTAAATCCTTGGTCACAGCTCTAGGGGCTCAGTGCTGGGTGCTTAAACCTCAGGAACACGATCGTTTTTTAGCCTGGATCAGCCATTTACCGCAGTTGGCAGCCACTACCCTGATGAAAACAATAGCTGAACAAAAAAATGCCGATGAAGCCTTAAAACTGGCCGGTAGTGGTTTAAAGGATACTACCAGAATAGCAGCCAGCAGTAGCGCCATTTGGCAGGATATCATCTTTACTAACCAGGAAAATATCACCGCTATTTTGCAGGATTATATTGCTGAACTGAAAAATTTACAGGATATAATCAAAAATTCCCAGGTAGAAGAATTTTCACAGCTGATGGAAGAAGCCGCCCGGAGTCGAAGGAATTTGAAAAATTTTGAGTCAGACCGATAAGAAAAACAATAAAACAAAGAAATTAAATCAAACAAAAAATAAAATGATTTGGTTAATATCCTTTTTTCTGCTATAATTATTATGATATTTTACTATTTTAAAGGAGAAGATATTTATGTTTGAATATATAACTGCCGGAGAATCTCATGGTCCAGAGTTAACAACTATCATTAAGAAAGTTCCAGCGGGACTTAAACTTGATTTTTCAGAATTAAACAGACAGCTGCTGCGACGCCAGGGAGGGTATGGTAGAGGAGGAAGAATGAAGATTGAAAGTGACCAGGCCCAGATTACCTCTGGAGTCCGTCAGGGAAAAACCCTGGGGACCCCCCTTACCATTCGAATTAATAATAAAGATTGGCAGAACTGGCGAAAAATAATGGCTATTGAGCCCCGGAAGGCTGAGGATAAGGAAAGCAAAGAAGAAGGCAGGGTTAGCAAACCTCGTCCCGGTCATGCTGACCTGGCTGGAGCTCAAAAATTCAATTTTAGAGACCTGCGCAATGTTCTAGAGAGGGCCAGTGCCAGGGAGACTGCTGCTCGCAGTGCTGTTGGGGCAGTCTGCCGGCAATTTTTAGCTCATTTTAACATCAACATCTTCTCTCATGTCATCCAAATAGGAGAAGTGGCCTCAGATGATTGGTCTGCTAGGTCAGAGCAGTTTAAGACTGACTCTCAGCAGGACTTAAAGGCCAAAATAAAAGATTATTTTTCTCAGGTAGATAACTCTCCTCTACGCTGTGGCTCAAAGGAGAAAACCAGGGAAATGAAAAAATTAATTGATGCCTGGAAAGAACAGGGTGATTCTGTTGGAGGGGTCTTTGAGGTTATAATTACAGGCCTTCCTCCGGGGCTTGGAAGCCATACCCACTGGGACTTTAAACTCGATGGTCAACTAGCAGGAGCTTTCATGAGCATCCAGGCTATTAAAGGGGTCGAGATAGGAGCAGGCTTTGCCGGTGCTGCCCTGGCTGGCTCTCAATTTCATGATGAAATTTACCACCAGCAAAATAGAGGTTTTTATCGCTCTAGTAATAGAGCAGGTGGATTAGAAGGTGGAATTACCAATGGAGAGTTTTTAACTATCAAAGCTGCTATGAAACCTATTCCCACTTTGTCCACTCCGCTGCACTCAGTGGAGATTGATACCAAAAATGAAACAACAGCGGCTAAAGAGAGAAGCGATAACTGTGCCGTACCCTCTGCAAGTATTGTAGGGGAAGCAGTAGCTGCCATTACTATTGCTAAAGCTTTAACACTTAAAACCGGTGGAGATAGCATGGCAGAAATTAAAAGAAATTACAACTCTTATTTAGAGCAGATCAAAAACTTTTAATAACAGCTGTTATATTATAATTATTAGGAAAGCAGGGAGGATACCATGACCGAAAAACAGGGGGCAACTAATTCACAGATTTTTTCTAAATTAAAAGTTAGAGTGCCATCTAATACTTATCCCATCTATTTTAGCTCTAATTATTTACATAAAACCGGTTCAATTATAAGAGACCATCTCGCTGATACCCAAAAAGCCTTTGTCATCTCTGATGATAATGTCTTTCCTCTCTATGGAGAAAAATTAATGAAGAGCTTAACAGAGGCTGGTTTTTCCGTATCTTCGGCTACTATACCTGCTGGTGAGGCCAGTAAAACTTTAGATAACGCTGCTCTCCTCTTAGATAAATTGGTAGAGCAGGAACTGGAGAGAAGCTCTGTGGTGGTAAGTCTGGGAGGAGGCGTAGTAGGAGATTTAGCCGGTTTTGTTGCCGCTACTTACATGAGAGGGATTAACTTTGTCCAGGTTCCTACCAGTTTATTAGCTCAGGTGGATAGCAGTATTGGCGGGAAAGTGGCAGTGAATCATCCCCGGGGCAAGAACTTAATTGGGGCCTTTTACCAGCCCAGACTGGTATTGATAGATGTCGCCACTCTCTCCACCTTAAAAGAGGAAGATTTTCTCTCCGGGCTGGGAGAAGTGATCAAGCATGGAGTTGGTTTTGATTATGATTACTGGCAGTTTCTCCAGCAAAACCGGGACAATATTTTGGCCCTGGAAGAAAGTTCCCTGGCCCGCATGATTGCTGGTTCCTGTCAAATAAAGAAAAATATTGTGGAGCAGGATGAAAAAGAGAAAGGGGTCAGGGCTAAACTCAATCTAGGACATACCATAGCCCATGCTTTAGAAAGTCTAACTAATTATAATAAATACAGTCACGGTCAGGCTGTGGCCCTTGGTCTGTTAGCAGAAAGTCATTTAGCTGCCAGAATGGGACTTTTAAGCTCTGACCTGGTCCGGGAAATCAAAAGCACCATAGAAGATTTTAACCTGCCCAGCAAAATTCCAGAGCAGTTAACTGGTCCAAAAATATTAGCGGCCCTGCGCCAGGATAAAAAGTCATACCAGGGCAAAGTGACCCTGGCCCTTCCAACTGATAAAGGAGAATGTCAGCTGATTAGAGATTGGCAGGAAGAAGACTTACTGGAAATATTGCCTTAAGATATAAGGAGAGTTGTATATGATAGGGACTATGGTAAATGTCATTGCTATAATAGTTGGTAGTATTATAGGAGTTATCTTTCACAGTAATTTTTCTAATAAAATGAAAAACACCGTGATGCAGGGTATCTCTTTAGCAGTGATCTTAATCGGCCTGGAGATGGCCCTGGAGGTTGATGGTTCTGAAGGTATTCTAATTGTTATTTTCAGTTTAGTCCTGGGGGGTATTACAGGGGAGCTATTAGGGATTGAGAATAAACTCAGCGCAGCGGGAGAAAAAATAAAGGCTCGGTTTGCAAATCGTAACGATCTTTTCGTCCAGGGCTTTGTGCAGGCCAGCCTGGTCTACTGTGTAGGAGCTATGGCTATAATGGGAGCTTTACAGGAAGGGATTCAGGGAGATCCCTCACTACTTTTAACTAAAGCACTCTTAGATGGCACCACTGCTATTGCTTTTAGCTCAACTGCCGGAATCGGGGTTATCTTTTCGGCTATTCCTGTTTTTCTTTATCAGGGATCAATTACTCTCTTTGCTTCTCAGATTGAGCAATTCCTTACTCCCGAGGTTATCACTCAATTAACAGCTACCGGGGGTCTTCTTATTGTCGGTATCGGGCTTAATATCCTTAAAATAGCCAAAATAAAGGCCGGCAATCTCTTACCGGCCTTAGTTTTTGCAGCTTTGTTAGCCTTTGTCATTTTTTAATTTTATTCAAGAAAAATATCTCACTCTAAAGTCTCCAGGGTCAGAAGGTCGTCTGGAATATCATAATCTATCTCAATTTCAGTTATCCTATAGATAGTCTCAGTATCTTCTCGCAGCTTGTCTTCCATAACCATCTCTACCGGCATCCACCGGCCTTCGGTGACCTCTTCAACATCAAGAGTCTCCAGCTCTTTTAAAACCCTTCCCTCTCGAGCATACATCTCTTCTTGTAAAATTACAAAGCGTTCGGTATCAACCCAAAACTGCCGCTGATGGTAAGCTACTTCTTCTCCCTCCTTGGCTGTTGCTAAAACCACATAAACAGATCTATCCTCTAACTCTTCCTGATCCTTTAACTCAAAATCGTAAAGCTCTGTTAGCTGTTCTGATTCTAAGGCATCCTGATAAGAAAAGTCACCTCCCATCATTCCTTCCTCCAACATATGGCCAGAGAGCCTTACCAATTCTTCTGCATCAGGATAATGCATCCAGAGTTCATCATCCAATAAAAGATATTTTGTCCCTCTATCCCGGGGGTTGACAAATTCCGCCAGAGCATTGGTGACTTCGCCATCACTTTCTACATAACTAACGATCTCTTTGGTGGTTTCTCTATCTCTATCCCTGATTATCATCTCCGATTCAGTCCTGGCAGAGGCTAAAAATTGATTTTCATCAACTTTTTCCATGATTTCTTCTCCAGTAATCTCAGCAGCAAATAATGACTGATTAGTCAAGAGCAGTCCACTAACAATTAATAATAAAAAGAGCACGGTCTTTAAAGAAATCAGACCTGAGTGGATTTTGAGAATTCCAGTTATTTTAAACACCAATAATCCTCCTTTATTTTTCCCTTAAGACCAGCCTTAAGGTGTAATTGCCTGACTTCTCCTAAATCAGGCATCTTTCTGCAATGCTTTTACGGGGTTAAGACGAGAGGCGCTCAAAGCCGGGTACAGACAGGCCAGCGAAGTAATTATAACTCCCAGCAGGAAGCTTATAAGCAGGTTTTCCAGATCATAAACGGTATAAAAGACAGGCTCTACCATAAAATCAATTCCCTCTACCAATCCTGTAAAGGCCTCTGCAGCAATACCCCTTTGAGCAATGTAATAATTTAAGAAACCCCCAAATAAAACCCCTAAAAAACTACCTAATAGGCCGATTAAAGCGCCCTCCAGGGTGAAAATTGCCATTATTTCCTTGCCCTTTAAGCCCAAAGCTGTCATCATACCAATCTCAGTCTTTCTTTCCCTGATAATCATAAAGAGAGTGGTAACCACAACCACTGCTCCCAGTAGAATAAAGAATACATAAATAATATTCATAGCTGTATCAACCTCTAGAAAAAGTTCCATAAAGGGGTCAGCCTGTTGCCAGCGAGTGAGAGTATAGGCCTCTCCCACCTCCCAGTCCTCCAATAAAGTCAGCACTCTTTCTTCAAGCTGATGAGATTTTTCTGCTTGCTCACCAAAAAGCATTATCTCTGTGACCTCATTTTCTAAAGCTAACATCTCTTGCGAGGTTTCTAAAGGCAAATAGAAAAAATTATCGTCAATTTCCGGAGAATTGGTCTCTCTTACTCCTGCTATCTCAAAGGTCCTGCCCTGAATTGATTGGAAAGAATCGCTAAATACTAAAGTAATATTATCCCCTGGTTTGGCTTCTAAGTTTTCAAGCAGACCACTGCCTAACAGAATTTCATTGCCAGCTTTAGGTAATTCTCCTTCAATAATTTCAGCCGTTAAAATTCCCGCCTCTTCTTCCTTATGAGGGTCATAGCCTACTCCCAGCATCCTTATTAATTCATCATCTCTAGAGGCCATAGCACCAAATCGAAGGCGAGGAAGTACTTTCTTTACCTCGGGTTCTTGTCCTAATTTATCAATCATTTCGTCTAAAGCAATCCGGTCAGTGTCCTGCACAGTATAATCCAGAGATAAAAGGGGTTCTCTCTGAGGATATTCAGCCTCAGTCAAACGGAGATGCCCCATCTGATTATCAATATATAGATTAAAGGTGGATTCATTAAAACCCTGCATCAGTCCCCGGCCAAAAACCACTATCATTACCACCGCAGCAATTGCCGCTATTGCAATTATAGTGCGCAGTAAATTACGAGTTAGATTTCTGGCTGCCAATTTTAAATAAAATAACATATTATATCACAGCTCCTTACCGCTCGTAGATGGCATCGATAGGGTCTTTTCTTGCAGCCCAGAAGGAAGGCAATAGGCTGGCAACTACAGTCAAAAGAAAGACAAAGAGAAAGATTAAAATAAAGGAAGAAAGATTCCAGACCCCATAAAGTCTTCCAGTCATGGGTATACCCAGTCCATCGATAGCCTCGCCGTAGATAACACTGAGATCAAGGCCAAAGTGAGCTAAAAGAGCTACTATTGTCGCTCCCAATAAACAGCCCAGGGCTCCGCCAATAATACCAATTCCTCCAGCCTCTAAAGAAAAAATCCTGACAATTTCGCTCTCTTTTAGTCCCAGAGCTTTCATGATTCCAATTTCTCTAGTTCTTTCTAGAGCCGACAGGACCACTATATTGATTATTCCAATAGCACCTATCAATAATATCAAAAAAAGAATAACGTAATTTTCTAAAGTAACCCAGGCCTCCAAATGCTCTAACATCTCCTCTGCCTCTCGGTAACTGCGAGCAGTTAAAGCATGGGGGGCAAAATCTTCCCCCAGCTCTGTTTTTAATTCAGCAGTCAAACTTTCTGCTTCATCTCGACTGCTCAGGGAAACTAAGATCTTGCTTATCTGAGAGTCCTCCAGGGCAGCTGAGTCTCTTGCTCGAGTAAGGTCAGTAAAAACCTGGTTCTGATTTACATCAGGATGGGGAGTAGAGACAATTCCCCTGATTTCTCCCTGCATTACATTAAAACTACCATGGTCATCCTGGAAATGAAGGGTATAATAATCTCCCACTTCTAAGTCCAGCATTTCAGCCAGTTCTTCTCCTAAAACTATACCATCATCGCCAGGGGAAATAAATTCTCCCTGAACTATATAATCATCTACTTTGAATATTTGCGAAAAACTGTCAATATCAATCCCGCGAACCTGCACTGGAAAGTCTTCTCTCCCGGCAATTAGCTCTGCGGAAAAATCTAACACCGGTGTAAAGCCTCTAACTTCTTCTTTTCCTGTTAAAAGTTGTTCTAATTCTTCTTCATGGGTAATGGTTTCAGCTAATGGTAATTCACCCTCCTCCTCTTCAGCGAAAAAATCCTGGGAGGCAACTTGAAGATGACCAGTTTCGAAATCAATCATGTTGCTAAAGGAAACCTCCATCATCCCCAATAGAAAAGAATCCAGGGTGAGGAAAAATATTATTGCTATGGCCAAAACCCCTGCTGCTACAAAAGTTCTCCGGCGACGACGAAACAAATTTCGCAAAGCTATCCGAAAAAAATACATCAACTACCTCCCTGCTTTTTTGTATAAAACTGGCAGCTAAAAATTAGCTGCCAGTTTAAAGGTTTTAAGCTTACGCTAAATCAATCTCCTCATCTAGATAAACATCCTGCAGAGCATGGAGAACTTCAATGCCTTCCTCCATGGGTTTTTGGAAAGCCTTACGACCGGTAATGAGCCCCATGCCACCTGCTCTTTTGTTGATTACCGCAGTCCTAACTACCTGCTGTAAATCATTATCACCTGAAGCTCCTCCAGAATTAATCAGGCCAATTCGCCCCATGTAACAGTTCGCTACCTGATATCTAGTAAGATCTATGGGGTGATCAGAGCTCAAATCAGAATAAACTCGGGCATCAGTGCGGCCAAAATTTACCTTTCTATAACCATCATTATTCTCCGGCTGTTTTTGTTTAACAATATCTGCTTCAATAGTGGCAGCCAGATGATTGGCCTGGCCAGTCAGATCTGCTGCTTTATGAAAGTCTCCTTCTTCAGTCTTAAAAGCCGGGTTGCGTAAATAAGCCCACAGAATTGTCACCAGCCCAAGAGAATGGGCGTATTCAAAAGCCTGAGCCACTTCCTGGATTTGTCTATTACTCTCTTCAGAGCCATAGTAGATGGTTGCTCCCACCCCTACTGCGCCTAAATTAAAGGCCTGCTCTACACTGGAAAAGAAAATCTGATCATAATTTTTAGGGTAACTTAGAAGCTCATTATGATTTAATTTGACGATGAAAGGTATTTTATGGGCATATTTACGGGAAACACTGCCCAGCACACCTAATGTAGAAGCTACTGCATTACAGCCTCCTTCCAAGCCCAATTTAACAATATTTTCCGGATCAAAATAAGCTGGATTGGGAGCAAAGGAAGCTCCGGCAGAATGCTCGATACCCTGATCCACTGGTAAAATATTAATATAACCTGTTCCCCCCAACCGGCCTGAATCTAAAATCAACTGTAAATTGCGTAAAACTGAGGCTGATCTATCCATCTGTGAATAGATCCTATCCACTATATCTGGACCTGGGTGATGTAAATCCCCGGCAGGAATAGTTTTGCTCTTATGGTCTAATAAATAATCAGCTTCCTCTCCTAACAATTTGGCAATGTCTTTACTCATAAATAATAGCCCCCTTTAATTCATGGTATTTATCTTAACTGTTGTTTTTTATTATATTACAAAGAGCTGATAAAACCAAGTTTTAAACTCAATAATCTGTCGTTAATTTCCACAGCAAATTATCATTAAAGCTCTATCTTTATTGCAAACAACAAGTTATTTTCCTTGAAATCACACTAATTTCAAGATATAATTAATTTAAACACTATTTAGAATATAGGCTAATTAGGTAGTTTAGATTTCTGAAATATTACTAATTTTAACTGCGGGGTAATTATATGACTATCAATAAATTTTTTGCCAGCCAGAGAAGTTATGAGAGGCTGCTTCTACTATTCCTGCTCTCTCTTTTGCTGGTAGCAATTTTAACTGCCTGTGCATCTGAAGAGGAAAGTTCCCCGGGAGAAGAGGAGATAACAGAAACTGTCAGTTTAACCTATGTGGAATGGGACTCGGAAATTGCCACTACCTATGTGGCCAGTGCTATCTTAGAAGATAAAATGGGTTATGAGACAGAGCTTATTGACGTCACCTTAACTGCCCTTTATGAGTCCGTGGCCTCTGGTGATCAGGATGGTATGTTAGCTGCCTGGCTTCCCAAAACTCAGGGAGAACGCTATGAACCTTATCGCGATGATGTAGTTGATTTAGGGCCTAACCTGGCCGGAACCACTTCTGGATTAGTTGTTCCTGATTATGTGCCCCTGGAGACTATTGAAGAACTGCTAGAATATCAGGAGGAATTTGAAAATAAAATAATCGGTATTGAGCCTGATGCAGGCATTATGGACAGAACTGCCGAGGCCATGGAAGCATATGACCTGGAAGGTGATTATGATTTAGTTACAGGTAGTGATCAAACGATGACTACTACTTTAAAAAATGCCCTGGAAGAGGAACGCTGGATTGTTGTTACTGGCTGGAATCCTCACTGGAAATTTAGCAAATGGAACCTTAATTATCTTCAGGATCCGCAAAATATTTATGGTGAGGACGAATACATTCACACCATCGTGCGAGAAGGGCTGGAGGAGGATTTGCCTGAGGTTTATCAATTTCTCGATAATTTCAAATGGGAAATGGAAGATATAGAGAAAGTAATGAGTTTAATCCAGATTGAGGAGATGCCTCCTGAAGAAGCTGCCAGAGAATGGATAGAAAACAATAAAAGTTTAGTGGAGAGCTGGCTGCCCTGACTTTATTATTTAGTTTATTAAAGCAAATATTTTTTGAGGAGAAAATTTCATTATGGAAAATGAGAATTTAAATCTCCATTATAACGATAAATCTTCTTCCCAGCATAATTTTGGGAAATATATAGACTCCTGGTTTATTATTTCTGTCATTGTTACTGTAATCTTAATAATAATTTTAGCCTGGAGTCTTATCAGCAGTTATAATACCGTGCGAAGTTTTGAAGAACGAGAATTGGTATTAGAAAGATATTCCAGCGATTTAATGTTAGCTATAACCCACCTTGAAACCTCTGCCCGTTTAGCTGCCTCTACGGGAAATCTCACCTGGCAGGATAACTACCAGCAGCATAAAGATAACCTAATGAAAACTCTTGATAATATCAAAAATTTATTGGCCACCCCGGACTTTACAGAAGAGGCAAACATAATTACTGACAATCTGAATACTGTTCAAGAAATTGAGGCAGAGGCCTTTGCTCTGATTAGCGAAGGGCGAAGAGAAGAAGCAGCTGAACTGCTGCGAGGCTGGAACTATGTCAATAATCAAAGGGAATTAGAGACCACCTTAGAAAGCTTAACTGCCAATATTCAGGAACAGATCCAGGGAGAGGTTATTGCAGCAAGAAACCAAACAGGTATATTGCTGGCGATCGTTTTTGCTGCTTTTATAATTTTAATAATATCCTGGACAGTTTCCCTGCAGAATATCAAAGATAATTATAATAAACGCCGGGAAAAGGAAAAAGAAATCACTTATTTGAGTTACCATGACTCTTTGACTGAACTTTATAATCGACGCTATTTTATGAAGGTGGGCGAAAAAATAATCAAAGAATTGACCCCTCAAAGGGAAAATCTGACTTTGATGATGATTGATATTGACCACTTTAAGAAAGTCAATGATACCTATGGCCACGCCGGTGGTGACGTGGTTTTGCAAAAACTGGCAGTTTTACTAAAAAATAATATTCGTAATTCTGATATCCCTGCCAGGCTGGGCGGAGAAGAATTTGGTGTTTTATTACCAGGGGCCTCTTTAGAAAGTGCCAGAGAAATCTCGGAAAGATTAAGAAAAAGTATCGAAGATAATCCCACGGAGTTTGAGGGGCAGAAAATTTCCATAACCATCAGTATTGGTTTAGCTGAATATCAAAAAGATATACCAGGTATCGATGAGTTGTTGCAAAATGCTGATGAAGCCCTGTATCAGGCTAAAGAAAGCGGTCGCAACTGTATTATTTGCTGCCAGAATTTAGCGACCTGAGAAGTAATTTAAGAAGCAGTTATTGGATATCCATCAGCTGCCAAAGTTGTTGTTCCTGCAAAATATCCTCTAGCTCCTGCTGAGTTAGGTCATATTCTTCCCTGGTCCTTTCACTGGCCTCTAGTTCTGATTTATTTTCTATCTCTTTTAGGTCATGCCAGTAGGCCCAGATCTCAAGTTCTTTCTCTTCTGGTTGTTGCTCCCAATCTTTATTTAAAATATCCCAAGCAAATTCAAATTGATGGTGCTGCCCTGGTTCCACCTCAGCAGCCAGGCTGAGATCTCCCTCCGGGGCATGGATAGCCCTTCCCAGAGTATAGCTAGTCCGACCAATAAACTCCTCATTGGCAAAGAGATCAATAACCAGGGCTGAATAATCTTTCTCATAATCTGCCTCCTGGGCCAGCAGCTTGACTGTTTCCTTTATCTCCTTCTCAGAGGACTCTTCCAGCAGCAAGACCGTATATTGATATTTCACCATATTATCTTCAACAGTCTCTTCTACTTCTACAACCTCATGTTCAATTACTTTATCGAAGTCAATGTCAAGGGTCAGTTCAATTTCATCCTGACCTCCGTTTAAAAAAGCATTGATCACCAATAGAATCGCTACCAGCCAAAAACCATATTTAATTATTTTTTTATAATCCACTAAAATCCCCTGCCTTAAAATTCATAACCTGGAGTAAGATAAATCTGCCACCCTGCTTCATCATATCTCCTGGCCGCCCCCAGATTTATTTCCAGAGGGTATAAACCATAGGACAATTCTAAATCCAGAGATAATTCACCGCCGAATCCAGCTAAAAACTCTTCTTTATTTGTTGCCTCAAGCCTGCCCCCTTCTACAAAAATAGAGCCAGAAATATTATCAAAAAAGAGTGGAGATAAGCCCGAACCTCTCTTAATATTAAGGAGTTTTCTGCTCAGTTGACTGCGGAAATAGAGTAATTCATTACCCCTGACTCTCTCTCCAGCTTGATAACCTCTCACCGGGTATCTGCCGGTTAAACCTCCTAAAGTAAAACTCTCTTCTAGCTGGCCATAGGCCAGTGAAGTTCTTAGATTTAACTCATAATCCTGCCAGTCAAATATTTCCCGCCAGTCAAATTGACCAGATAAATAATAGTCATCGGCAAAATAATCAAGGTTGGCCTGAAAATATAAATCCCTTAAAACATTTAAGTCATCAAAGCCCCAATTATAGAGGTAATTACCCAGGGCAAAGAGACGGTATTCTTCTCTAGAGGGCCCTGTATCTTCATATTCTCTCCTTAAATATTGCAGACCTCCACCTGACACTGCTGCTGAAAAACTTTCCTCCCAGAGGGGTATTTGTAGTTGGAGTCGATGCCTGTCTTCTAAAGTTAAATCTTCCTCTGGTAAATTTCTGCCACTTCTTCTCTGACTGCTCTGCAAAAGCTGCCAGCTTTCAAAATCAAAGAGGAAATCCCAATTAAAACTTAAGGGGTAATCTCCTCCTTCATAAGCAATGCCAGCCTGATAATTTATTCTATCTAAAGGGTCTCTGCCGCCAATGTTAAGGCCTAAATAACTTCCTCCGGTGCTAAAGAAAATATTAGGAAGATAATAGCGAGGAGCTAAATGAGCAAAAACATTATAATCCTCTACTTCCTCCTTTGATTTAGCAGCTCTCTCTTCTTCTATCAGTTTTTCTTCCGCCAATCCAGTGCTAACTTCTTCTTGCACTGCCCCTCCAGGAAATTCAACCTCTCGCCAATTTTCCGGTTGATATTCCAGAGAATAGAGATTATAACCTTCACTATCATAACCAACATAAATAATCTCTTCCTCATCTATCACCAGGGGATCAAAGGCTCCTCCCAGAACATTGGTAACCTGATAAAAATTTTCAGTCTGTAAATCATAGGCATAGATATTAGCCAGCCCCTCTTTGTCGGCACTAAATAATACCTTATCCCCCTCTTCTGTCCAGGTCGGTGAATTTATAGCTATTTGATTATCAGTGACTTGCTTTAAGGTTTCCCGAGCAAAATCATAAAGATAAAGGTCTTGATATCCACCGGGTTTCCAGATAACCAAAGCTAATTTATCGCCAGCTGGAGAAAGAGCGGGAGAATAGTACTGTCTTTTCTCCCCGGAGCCCAATACTGTCTCAATTGCTGGATTTTCTCCTTCTCCCTTTACTTCAGTAAGGTTTTTCATCTTTCTTACTTCTGTGGTTCCAGCTTCTTGCCTGACATAAATTAAGCTCTCTTCTCCTGCCTCATCCAGTACTACTGGATCTCGAGCCCTTTCTTCCCTTGTTAGCTGCTCTTTCTCACCAGTAGCCAAGTCATAAAAGTAGATATCAAAGAAATCTTTCTCTGCTGAAGCAAAAAATAATTCTCCGGCTGAGTTTATTTCAAGACCAGAGGGAACCATGGCCCCGGTCAGCAGATTTTTATCATCACCTTGAGCAGGGTCTATACTTCGTAACCCGGGAAAATAATTTCCTTCATGATAGTAAATAATTTCCTCGTTCTTTTCGTCCCATACTGGCTGGTAGCTATAGTATCCTCCTCTAGTTAATCTTTCTCCGGTCTCCAGACCAGCAGCTTTTATCGAATCGGCCTGGTCTTCATACTTCTCCTGTTTATATTCCTGCCAGTCCTGATAAAGCTCCTGAGCACCACGTTCAAAGACAGTCTGAAAAGCTCTGTTCACACCCCGGGAGGGATGATTGGCAAACTCCTCACTGACCTTAATTAATTCCTCCCGGGAGTATTCCGCTGCCAGGTAAGAAAAAAAGCTAGCTCCATATAGATAGACTGACATTCCCCCAGGAGGCCAGCTAGCAAGATTATACTGCCCGTGAATCTGATCAAAATAATATACATCATCTTCTAGAAAAGCCATCCTCATGTACATATCATAGATAGCATCTTCTGCTCTTCCTCCCCCGGAAAGGGCAGATTCCTCCATGATCGGATATCCCTCTAACATCCACCAGGTTTGAAAAAAATTGGGGTTCATTATATTAGGAACATCACCCACTATATTCCGCAGGCTTTCTAAAGAGTCTGAACGCATATTGAGGTGTAAGATATGGGTGTATTCATGGGCCAGTAAAAGTCTTAACCAACTATCATGGCGACTGCCAAACTCTCTCCTTACGGGATGGTTTGGATTGATAATAATTTGATCCACCAGAGAGGGGTCAGCCAGACCCGATGCTTCATCACTATCATCTTTAATTATTATATGGGTCTTATCCTCCCGCTGCGGTATATAATCAGCTGCTATAGCTTCATGGACCTCTTCAGCGATATCAGCAGTTTTAAAGGCCAAATCTGTTAAGTCAGCTGTAAAATGAATTTCAAAGTTATCGGTGGTATAGGTCTGCCACTCTTCAGCCTGAATCCGGTCCACCCCTCCCAACAAAACCAGCCAGATAATTAAGGTTATTATAATTACTGGGCGTAATTTCCAGAATAGAGCTGTAGCTAAACTTAATAAACTTCTTTTAAATTTTTGACCTCTAATTTTTAGATCACAATATTGCATAAATATATTCCCCTCGTTTTATAGCAATTAATTTCTCTCAATAAAGGAAATGAAAAGTTAAATAAAATAAAAAGTTACTTAATATCTGCCAACAAATCAGCAATATACTGCTCTAATTCGGGACTTCTCTCCTGGAAAGATAAAATTGTGGGCTGCCAGAATAAATCAATAGAAGTTCCAGGACCTCCCTGGTTCTGGGCAATAATTAGTTGCGCCGGTTCAGGTATTTTGTTAAAGTTTACATCAAAATAGTTTTCCCATTCCCGCTGCCCCTCAGGATTATCCACTCTGTGTAAGAGAACTATTTTATCGACCTCTCTTTTAAATATTTGAGCGTGGGGGGATAGGTCAGCTAAAGCTGGAGGTCCAATTCCATTCTGTAATTGACTGATTAGTACTAAAGCTGAATCATTCTTGCGGGCTATTTTTTTTAATTCTTTAAGCTGTATTTTAAGCAGCTTCTTGCTGGCATACTCTTCACCATGGGAGGATTTAATAGCCTGGAGATAATCGATAAAAATCAGGTTGTAGTCAGAGAAATAATCATAGCAAAGTGATGATATATCAGCAATAGTCATCAAATTGTCATCTATAATTTTAAGCTTATCTGAATTTAATAAATGCTGGAATTTTTTAGAGCTATTTACTATCGCCTCATCGACTTCCTCTTCTGATAAATCTATAAACCCGAGATTATAGGGGGATATTCCTGAATCTAAAAATATAAATCTTTCTGCCAGTCTTTCTGCTGGCATACCGGGAGTTATATAAAGGATTTTAGTTGAGCCAGGTTTTGAGGTATATTCAGTTGCCAGCAAATTGTGGATAATATTGATTGCTAAAGAAGTTTTTCCAACTCCAGGTCGTCCTGCCAGTAATGTTAATTGATTTTCAGATAAAACTTCAACCTGCTGGTCTAGTCTTTTATAACCCGTTAACATTTTTATCCCCTCCCGGTGATAGACACTTTTCATTAGTTATTATATCAAATTTTCCAATCAATTAAAAAGGTTTTTAGTTATAATTGGGTAAAACTATTCTTAAAAATAAAAAAACCTGGAATTACTCCAGGCCTTAATTCCTTGCTGATTATCTTTTCAAAAATAATAACTCCTACTTACTCCTCTACTACCTCAATTTCCCGACAATCACCTGAACAATCTTCACTACATTCCGGACAGATAACTTCCTCCCCCTCCTCAATCTCTTCAGTTATCATAAAATCCTCACCACAGCATTGACAGAGAAACTTAATCCTCTTCATAATATTCCCTCCTGAATTTTAAAATTGTTGAGCTATGAGATAAAAGTTTATAAAGATATTATATCAACTGTATAGTTATTATCCCAGATATAAGGGCAAAAATAAGTTTCCTGCTTTACAAATTTACTGTAAACCCCTTTACAATTAGCTCAAAGATAGTAAAAAATGGCTTAATGTGAAATATCAGGGGCAGCGAATAATGTTTTGGGACCATAAACAATCAGCACAGGAGGGGTCATTTCCCCAGCAGTCCTGATTCTCCTCAGGATAGGTGCAGTTATCGCTTAATTCACAGTCAACACAGGAAGGATAATCAAAATAACGGACACGATTGCGGAATTTCAAATAAGCAGGTGAATTCCAGATTTCAAAAAGAGATTCCCTTTGTAAATTACCAAAGGAATGGGCGGCAACATTTTTCTCCCGGCCAAAGATATAATACCTGTTAGGATGCATTAAAGCATAGCAGGAAGAAACTTCTCCCTGCCAGGTTACTGTGCAGGCTTTATTTGAAACAAAATCACAACTCCGTTCGGCTCCCCAGTTTGGCGAAGGCAAGTTCATGGTACACATAGTCGCAGAACCCTTTACAGGACTGGCCCAAAATTTTAGGGCTATTTGTTGCTCGCCCTCTCCTTTGCTATATAAAATTTGCTCCTTCATCTCTTCTTGGTAGGGTAATAGATGGGTCACCAGAATAGAAAAAACCCCTAATTCCCGAGCATGTTTGCTCAAAGAGGCTAATTCCTCTTTGTTTTTTTCCATTAAAACAAATTCTAAGGCTACCCGGGGAAAAGTTATTTCCTTTTCGAGCTTCCTCTCTTTTAGATTAAGCAGGTTTTTCCGAACTTTAGATAGTTGTCCCTGCCTTCTAATATCAGCAAAAAGCTCTTCCTCAAAACTATCCACCGAGACTATAATTTCATCTACCTGCCAGGAAATCAAAGTATCAATTAATTCCTTTTCTAATAACATACCATTGGTAGTAATTTTTACCTGATAACCTCTCTTCTTTAAGCTGGCGATGATTTTCTCTATCCGGGGGTGTAAAAGCGGCTCCCCAAAACCCCCCAAGACAATTTCTTTGCATTTTGGCATCTCTTCCAACTGATTTAAGATTTTTTTAAATAAAGTAAAATCCATATGACCTGGATTCCGTTCCCAGCTATGGCGGATGCAGGTTATACAATCAAGGTTGCATTTGGCTGTTAATTCCAAATAAATTTTGCGCAGGTCAGCTTTCTTTTCCAGCAGAAAATAGCCATTATCAGCAATCTGCAATATATAATCTCCTGTAATCTTTTTGCCAGAACTTTTACTATAAATTTCAACTCCGTCTTCCATGATTAAAGGGCCCTCCAGTCTCTTGCTTTATTTTAAGATATTTTAAAGGATAAATAATTTTTTTCTCATAATTATATTAAATAAAGCTCTTTAACCGCCTGCAATAGGTGGGAAGAGAGCAACCTTATCCTTCTCCTGCAGTTCATAACCAGAGGATTTCTTTACATTATTGACAAAGTTCATTTTAACATGGTCCTCTGGTATTTCAAGCTCCTGATATAAATCATCCAGGGTTGAGCCGGCTGGCATCTCATATTGAAAAGACTCCTTACTCTCTGGCTCTTCAGGATGAAACTCTCTTAAGTTAGCATAGAGCTTTACTTCAATAGTAATCACCATTCTCCCTCCTGTTTGATAATTTTTTTATCAGTATTTACTTTTATATTTTATCACATATTTTAAGCTTTGAGTAATAAAGTTTAAAGGCTGCCTGCTAGAGGCAGCCTTTAACTTTAAATATTATTTATCAGCAATCTCAAGCAAATTGTTATTTAAAAATCCCAGACACTATCAAGTTCTTCATCAGTTACATCAAATACACCGTTGTGAGGAGGAAGTTTTTCCTCTCTCATAAACTCTGGAGGTCTATCATCTGCTTTAGTAAAGCCGGCTCTTTTATTGAACTCTCTTTCTTTTTTCAATATTTCTTTGCCTTCTTCTACTATCTCTTCAGCAGTATAATCAGTTCCTAAAACTCCGTTGACTGTCTCTACCATGCCTTCCATGGCCTCTTCATCATCTAACAGGGCAAAAGTAGTGAAGAGACAGTAACCACTACTATCAACAAAGGCTGTGGTAGCCTGATAGGCTCTAGAAAGTTCTGCTTTTCCTTCAGGGCTTAAAGGATCAAGCTCTCCTCCTACAGAGAGAATCTCCGGAGCAATAGTATAGCCAGCAGTGTGATCTGCCCCCATGGGGGTTGTTATATAGGTAATACCTATACCCTTAACAGCTCTGGGCTCATAAGCAGGCATGCCCTGATCTTTAACTGTAGGAACTCTGGTTACACCATAGGCCTTTCCTGTAAAGCTTGCTCCATTACCCAAAACTCTGCCTAAAGCAGAATTTTCACAGATTTCTTCTAGTAATTCAATTGCTTTATCAGCATCACCAAACTCAGCCAAACCGGCCTCCATGGCTACTCCAAGCATTACTCCTGCTTCTATAGTATCTACACCCACTTCATTACAGATATTGATCATTTCCGCTATTTTATCGAGATTATCTATCCCTAAATTGGCCCCTAAAGACCAGTCAGATTCATACTCTACACAGGAAACCAATTCTTCTCCATCTTCATCGGGATAAACATTAGAACACTGAATTATACAACCGGGATGACAGGAATGACCCATCATGCCTTTGCCGCCTCGTTTTTCTACAGTTTCTGCCAGGGTTTCTCCAGCTGTTTTTTCTGCCCCTTCAAAGGTACCGGAGCTAAAGTTATTAGTTGGCAGACCGCCAGCCTGGTCCAGCACATTAATCAAAGCAGCAGTACCATAGGAGTTTAATGTGCCACCGGGCTTAGTTACATCATGGTTTCGTAGACCTTTAACAAGTTTCCGCTGTCCCTGCTTAAAGAGATCTTCATTTTCTATTTCAACCTTGCCCATTTTCTTTTCCACAGCAATGGCCTTTAATCCTTTAGATCCCATGACAGCACCCAGGCCACCTCTACCGGAATAACGACTGGCTCTATATTCAGGATCATTAAAACATATGCCAGCCATGGCCATCTTCCATTCGCCGGCAGGACCAATCAGGGCAAAATCATGATTATCATAAGCTTCTTTAAGAGTGTTAACGGTAGCACCAGTCTTCTTTTCTTTGCAAACAGTTGCTTCCTCTAACCGGGCTCCCTCACTATCTAATACCAGCATCCAGCATTTATCATCATTTTCAGGCTTGCCTTCAATAACAATAGCTTTATAGCCTGACCTGGCTAAGTTTTGGGCAAAGGGAGTTCCAGCATTAGACTCCTTAATTCCCCCTGTTAAGGGAGATTTTCCTCCCACTGAAATCCTTCCAGAAGAAGGAGCAGAAGTCCCGGTGACCATTCCTGGTGCAAAGATTAATTTGTTGTTCTTACCCAGGGGATGACAGTCTGGTTTAACTTCATCTAAGACAAAGCCTGAAGTCAAACCTCTTCCTCCCATTTTCCTGTACTTCTCAGGCAGTTTCTCTTCCTTTACTTCCAAAGAGCTCATATCAACGCGTAGAAATTTTGCCATTTTCTTTTGACCCCCCTTTAAATATTTATCACTCTAAAGATAAAATTATATATTTATTGCAAAAATCCTCCTTAAGAGCAAAAATTAATTGTAAAACTGATATAACAAAACCGACCTCCAGAGTCGGTAAAATCAATGATATTATTATCGGTTAAACTTTAACAGGGGAAAAATCGATTAATAAAATGGTGCCCCTGGAAGGAGTCGAACCCTCGCAAATGGCTCCGGAGGCCACCGCTCTATCCACTGAGCTACAGGGGCAAAAACTTAACTCACTACTTTTCTCGCTTTTAAAGAGTAACAAATAAATTTTGAGTTGTCAAGAAAATTAAAGATTGGGCTTTGGCTAGACTATTTTTTCCCATTGAGCATAAAGTTTCTCTAATTTATCACCTATAAGATTAAAACTCTTCTCTAGCTTCTTTGCTTCATCTATATCGCCCTGATAACTGGCTTCAATCATCTTTTCTTCAATCTCTTCCTGTTTATTTTCTAGGTTTATAATTTCTTGCTCCAGTTCTTCTAATTTTCGACTCTGTTTTCTTTCTCGACGCTGTTTTTCCTTCTGTTGCTGATAAAATAATTTATCGCTTCCAGCAGTTTCTTTGGAGGTGTTATTTTGTTTATTGCTAAAGTTTTTAGAGGCCAACTTGTCTTTTCTTTTTCTCTTGAAATAACTATAATCCCCATGATACTTAATTAATTTTTCCTGGTAAAGTTCAACAATATTATTGGCTATTTGATCAATAAAATAGCGGTCATGAGAGACTAATAATACCGTCCCCTGATAATTTTGTAAAGCCTCTTCTAAAACTTCTCTAGCCTTTAAATCCAGATGATTTGTAGGCTCATCTAGTAATAAAAAATTGCTCTCACCAAAGACCAATTGCAATAGTCGCAGGCGGGACCTTTCCCCACCGCTGAGATCAGCAACATTTTTGTAAACATCATCACCCCTAAACAAAAATTTAGCTAAAAGATTTCTAGCCTCTCCGCTGGTTAAATCTATCTTCTGGCAGAGGGCCTCTAAAACTGTTATATCAGTTGAAAAAGAAGCAGCTACTTCCTGGCTGTAATAACCCCGGGCAACTGTGGGGCCTAATGCTATACTCCCTTTTTGGGGCTTTAATTTATCCATGATTATATTAAGCAGCGTTGTTTTTCCTGAACCATTGGGGCCAATTAAAGCTGCTTTTTCTCCTCCATATAAAGTGAGGTCTGCACCGGAAAAAATCTGCTTATCCTGGTACTTAAAAGCTAAGTTTTCAATCTTTAAGACCTCATGACCGACTCTTTTATTTGGAGTTAAAGTAAAATTTGGTGCTGGCCTTTTAGTGGGCCTGGACAGTTTATCCATCCTGGCCAATTTATTTTCCAACTCCTTGGCTTTTCTAAAATAACTCTCGTTATCGCCACTTCTACCCCAGACCCTGTACTGTTCTATCTGTTCTTTAATTTTTTTGATCTTTTTCTGCTGCTCCTGGTATCTTTTTAATCTTTGCTGAAAGCGCTTTTCTCTTTCCTCTAAGTAATAACTATAATTTCCGCTGTAATCTTCATTTTTACCGGCTTTAATCTCCACTAATCGGTCTATGGTATTATCAAGAAAATAGCGATCATGGGATATTATTATTACAGCCCCGGGATAATCCCTCAGATAATTTTCCAGCCACTCTACTGAAGCTATATCCAGATGGTTTGTGGGCTCATCCAGTAGCAAAAGATCAGGTTCTTTAAGCAGGAGTTTTATCAAGCCCAGGCGAGTTTTTTCACCACCGCTTAATAGAGAAACTTTTTTGTCCAGTTCTCTTTGAGAAAAACCCATGCCGATAGCTACTTTGCGAATCTTGCTGGGGTAACCATAACCAAGAGACTGAGAAAATTCCTCCTGCAGACGATTATACTTCTTTAAAAGTTTTTCAAGCCTGTAACTATCTCCTGCAGCCTCTTCCCTGGAGTCTTCCCCGACCCTGGCAATTTTATTTTCTAATTTTCTGATCTTCTTTTCTAATTCTATTTCCTGAGAGAAGATTTTTTCACATTCTTCATAAATTGTATTGGTGGAAGAAAAATTATGGCTTTGATCTAGCAATCCCACCTGACAATCTGACCTTAGATAAATTTTACCTGAAGTAGGTTCTTCCTCACCAGTTATCAGTTTAAATACCGTGGTCTTGCCAGAACCATTGGCGCCAATCAAGCCCAGCCTCTCTCCTTCCTGGATATTTAAATTAAAGGAGGTTAAAATTTCTTCTGTATTATAATATTTAGTTATATTTTTCATCTCCAGAACAACCATACTCTCTCCTCCAGACCAAAACCTAAAGTTCTCAGTACCTTTTTATAATTCAGCTACTTTGGGTTTATTCACCTGTTCACTTCCTTGGAAGAAGACAGCTATAGTTCCTATGCCGACATGAGAGCCAATTGCTGCCCCTAACTCTCCAATAAGAAATTCTTCTACGCCAAATTCCTCTTCAATTTTATGCTGCATTTTTTGGGCTAATTCCGGGCTGGCAGAATGAGCCAGACCAATCTTTTGCGAGCTTAGGTCAGCTCCCCTCTTTCTCATCTCTTCAATTAAAGTAGCTAACATCCTTTTTTCTCCTCTTGCTTTGGCAAAGGCAACAATCTCGCCATCTTCAAAATGCAAGATAGGTTTAATATTTAAAATGTTAGCCAGTAAAGCTTTACCCCCGGAGATCCTTCCGCCTTTTTTGAGCATTTCTATCGAGCCTACCGAAAAAATATGCTCCATATAACTACAGCGGTTTAATAATAAGTCAATAGCTTCCGAGAGATCTTTATCCTCTGCTATGGCCTGTGCTACTTCTTCCAGGACCAGGCTTAAGCCAATAGTACAGCAGCGAGAATCTATAACTTTAATATCCTTGCTAGCAATGTTTTGAGCAGCTAAAACAGCGGATTGATATATACCACTGAGCCCTCCAGAAAAACAAATAGTTAAAACTTTATACCCCTTTTCCAATTCTTCTCTATAAGCCTCTTCAAAGGCCGCTGGAGTAATCTGAGAAGTTTTTGGCATATAACCTGCTCGTAATTTTTGATAAAATTCAGCTGTAGAGATTGTATCTCGATCAAAATATTTTTGCTCCTCAATCTGCACCGGGGTAGGTAGCATTCTTATGTCATATTTTTGCCTAATATCCTCTGGCAGGTCAGAACAACTATCTGTTATTATTTTTATTGCTGGCAAACCCTTCACCTCTTTCTGGCTTATTTTAATCTTCTAATGTTATATTTCTCAATCAGCTATATATTTCCTGCTTAGGAGGGAAGATTAAACCCGTCAATCTCCGGATTAGCTTTATATAAAATCAAAACACTGCCTATTATCTGGACAATGTGAGAATTAGTCCTTTCAGCAAGTTCAGTAGCGGCTTCTTTAGCAGTAATTGTGTTATTATCATTTATCCTAATTTTAATGAGCTCATGATCCTCTAAACACTCCTCTATTTGAGAGACCAGGGAATCACTTAAACCATCTTTACCAATCTGAGTTATGGGGGCTAAATCGTTTGCCTCTCCCCGCAGATAACTTCTCTGTTTGCCTGTTAAATTCATTTTCGCTCACACTCCTAAAATTTATTCATTTTAAACTAACTCTTATTCTATATAGTCAAATTCCAGTGTTCCAATTATCACGGTGTCACCTTCCTTGACTCCAGCCTGGCGCAATTTTTTATAAAGTCCTTCCCCTTTTAAGATATTAACCATTCTCTGCACTGCTTCATCACTGGAAAAATCAGTTTTGTCTACCAATTTATCTGTTAACTTACCCTTTACGACATAGCTGCCAGATTTTGTTTTCATGATTTTAATGTCAGGTATTTCACTGGAGAAATCAGGTTCAATGACAACCTCCTCCTCTTCAGTCACAACGGCTTCTTCCTCCGCTTTTGGTTCTTTTTCCAATCTGCGGCCAATCTCTTTTTTCAGAACCTGTACCCCTTCACCTGTTACGGCTGATATAGGATAACAGGAATAGCCTAGTTTTTGAAAATGATTAATTAAAGGGACAAGATTATCTTTAGCTCCTGTTAAGTCAATTTTATTTAAAGCTATGAGTTGTTCCAGGTTGGCTAAGCGAGAACTGAATTTCTCCAACTCTTCATTTATATCAGCAAAATCCTGCCGGGGGTCCCGACCTTCAGAACCTGAAGCATCAATCATATGCACCAATAGCTTTGTTCGCTCTAAGTGACGTAAAAATTTATCTCCTAGACCTTCTCCCTGATGGGCGCCGGAGATCAGGCCAGGAATATCAGCTAAAACATAAGATTTATATTCAGCATATTCAACAACACCCAGGTTCGGAGTGATGGTGGTAAAATGATAATTTGCTATTTCTGGTTTAGCCGCCGATACATGAGAAATAAAAGTGGACTTGCCGACATTTGGATAGCCTACCAGGCCAACATCTGCTAATAATTTTAACTCCAGTTTAATTTGTTTTACCTCTCCACTTTCACCTTCTTCAGCAAAGCGAGGGGCCTGGCGGGTGGGGGTGGTAAAACGAGCATTACCCCGGCCTCCTTCTCCTCCTTTAGCCACCATAAAAGCTTCTCCTGCTGCAGTTAAGTCAGCTAGCTGATTACCCTCCTGGTCATAAACTGTGGTGCCCGGAGGAACGTTGATAATTTTATCCTGGCCGGCCTTACCCTGTTTATTTCTCTCCTGACCGGAAGCTCCATCCTCAGCTCGATATTCTTTATTGTAACGGAGATGGCTTAAGGTATTAATACCTTTATCGACTTTTAAAACCACATTGCCGCCATCACCACCATCACCACCATCAGGACCACCTAGGGCTTCATATTTTTCCCTTCTAAAGCTTACAGCTCCCTTGCCACCATTGCCACCTTTAACTAAAATTTCCAGCTCATCTACAAACATTATTATACCACTCCATCGCAAATAGCTTTTAATATAAAAAAACTAAATTAATACCCAAAATAAAAAACCCCCAGCCGTTAAACTGAGGGAAGTAAAATTCATAAAATGAATTATTAAGCAGGGGCTAAAGTTTCTAATTGTTCTTCTGTGTATACACTAACCTCTCTTTTGGCCTTGCCAGCTCTTTCATAACTGACATAACCATCTACTTTAGAAAAAAGTGTATCATCGCTACCCCGACCGACATTTAAACCAGGGTGAAACTTTGTCCCTCTTTGACGAACTAAAATACTCCCGGCTGTTACATATTGACCATCAAATTCTTTAGCTCCCAGTCGTTTCGATATACTATCTCTTCCATTTTTAGAACTACCAACACCCTTTTTCGTGGCCATATATCCTCACCCCCAATTAATGTTTAATTTTGATTTATTTTTTCAATTTTAACCTTGGTATACGGTTGACGATGGCCAGTTTTTTTACTGTATCGCCTTTTAGGTTTATACTTAAAGACTACAACTTTCTTGTTCTTACCCTGCTCTAGAACAGTACCGGAGACTTCAACGTTTTCTAAATAGGGTCTACCCACTTCTAGTCCCTCTTCTTGAGATAGGCCTAGCACCTTATCAAAGACTACTTCTTCTCCAGTTTCAACAGGTAATTTTTCAATTTTTAAAACGTCACCCTCCTGCACGCGATACTGTTTACCACCAGTCTTTATAATTGCATACATTATTCTATGACACCTCCCTTACCTCAGACTCGCCGGATTCAGGCAGACTAAAAAGTCCTTTTGACAAAGCCAGACCCGAGCGGTTTTGGCTAGAGAAAACTCTGCCTCTTTAAATACATTTTTAATAACCAGCAAATATTATAATATAACACTTACGAATTTAAATTTTAGCACATCTGGCTGCCAAAGTCAAGATTTTAAAGGCAAATCATCTTTGTCAGGCCTTAAGTTAGCTGTTTTTTAATAGGCTGGCTTTGGCATAGGTGCGGTAAACTTCTTCAATTTTAGCTCGACATTCTTCCCCCACTAAATTTCCAGCCTCTTCTACTATGATAATATAACCTTTTCTGCGGGCAATACCAGCAGAAGAATTATCGGTATGCCTATCTTCAATTTCCAGGCGATATTTCTGGCCTGGTTTAACTGGCAGGGCCAGATTCTTCAACTTCTCCCGACTGCCCTTTTCTACCACTTTGAAGTCTTCTCGATGCAAATCATTATTTCCTCTAATATATATATCTTTATCAAGCTCTTCTTCTAACTGTTTTAATTTTTCCCCGCCATTACCAATTAATACAGCTGCTACTTCAGGATGTACTTCACAAAGAATAGCTTCAAAATATTCCCGAGAAGCTAGGGAGGTTAATTCTCTAATAACCTGAAAAGCCATGGTTGTCTCTGCTACAATTCTTCCCGTTCCCTCACAGTAGGGACACTCCTTTTGCACTAATTCACTTAATCTCTCCCTGACTTTTTTTCTGGTCATCTCCACCAGGCCTAATTGGGTTAAACCTAAAATACTGGTGCGAGTTCTATCTCTTTCTAGCTCCTGTTCTAGAACCTGCAATACCTTTTCGCGATTCTTTTTTATCTCCATATCGATAAAATCAATAATAATGATACCGCCAATATCTCGCAGGCGCAATTGTCTGGCTATTTCTTTGGCTGCTTCTAAATTTGTCTTAAAGACAGTATCCTGCAGGTTTTTCTTGCCAATAAATTTACCTGTGTTAACATCTATGGCCACTAGAGCTTCTGTGGAATCAAAAATAACATAACCGCCTGATTTCAACCAGACCTTGCGTCGCATCAATTTATCTAACTCTTGTTCTATGCCATAGGTTTCAAAGATCGGTCTATCTCGCTCATAGAGAAAGATACGAGAATTAATCTCAGGATCCAATTTCTCAGCAAATTCCGAAAGGTTTTTATAATCATCTTTATCATCTATCACAACCCTATCTATCTCTGGTGACAGGTGATCTCTTACTATTTTATGGATTAGGTTTATATCGCTGTGAAGCAATTTCACTGCTCTGCTTCTTTTGTAGCGAGATAAGATCCTTTGCCATAGAGAGGATAAAAAATTATAATCCATCTGCAGCAATTTCCTCGATTTATCATAGGCATTGGTTCTTATTATTACCCCATCATTTTTAGCCGTTAAGCTTTTGGTTATTGATTTCAACCTCTTTCTCTCGTCTTTATCTTTAATCCGCCGAGATATATTGATCCTATTTTCTCCAGGTAAAAAAACATAGTATCTGCCAGGGAGGCTGATTTTACAGGTGATTTTAGGACCCTTGCTGCCAATAGGTTCCTTGGTTACCTGTACCATGATTTCCTGCCCTGGATGGAGCACTTCGTTAATTTTCAATTCATGACGGGAAAACTTTTTCCGCTGCCTTTTATTAAATAGAGGATAAGCATCATTGATATGCAAAAAGGCATTTTTCTCACAGCCAATATCTATAAAGGCAGCCTGCATACCTGGGAGAACATCTTTAACCTTGCCTCGATAAATATTACCAGCACTGCGATCATACGTATCGCGCTCAAAGAACAAATTGTCTAATTTATCATTTACTAATACCGCCGCTCTCTTTTCTCTGATTCCAGCATTTATAATAATTTTTTTATTCACATCTATTCGCCCTCCATTATTTCATCCGCAAGAGGTGTCAACAATTTCGGATATCCAGAAATATAGAGTCCTTCGCGATAAAAATTTACCAGGGGTTGATCTTCTATAGTGATATCTATTTTCTGTAGACCTTTGATTATTTCCTCCGGCCTGACATTCCCTCTACTACCGGTACTCACCAGGAAAGAAAAACAACCATTCTCTGTGATGCTCATATCATGGACCATATTTCGCAGATCATATTGGCGGTTTTTTTTCTTCCGCCGTTCTCTTATCACTAATAATTTATCCTTTTCTCTAAATCTTGCCAATACTTCTTTAGCTCGATCTTTATTATCCTTTAAAGGGTTGATTATATACCGTGCTCGGTCAACTATTGCCTGTAATGATTTTAATTTCTCAGTGGTGAAACGACTGGCAATAATTTCAATTCCAGCAGGCAGGGCTCCCTGTAAACGCTGACAAAACTCAGCGGAATCAATAGCTTTCGTCAACTCTAAATCTAAATATTCTCCTCCTCCAGGCATTCCCACCGGTAAGGGTTGGGAGAGAGAAAGATTTAGTGAAGGGTTATAACCTTCTGAGTATTTTCCTGGCAATTTAGCCCGTCGAATAGCTCGGCGGAAGGTGTCCAGCAGTTGAAGATGTGAGATATAGCGCAGTCTCTTTTTCTTACTGAATTTTGCTCTCATTAACATCTTCATCCCTCCCGGCAGCTAAAACCAGATCAGCTTGCGGAGAGTCGCAGGCCCCACAATCACTACAGATAGACCAGCGACAGTCAGGAGTTTTTTCTGCGGCTTTAGCTAAACTCCATTCTCTCTGTAAAAATTTCTTTTCTACGCCAGGATATAAGTGATCCCAGGGTAAGGGTGCTGTTACCTCTTCTGGAACAAAAAAGTCAGCTGCTGTTAAATCCTGGTCTGTTAAAGCTTTCTGCCAGCGTTTATAATCAAGTTCCTCGCTCCAGCCCTCTAATTTACCACCCTGTTGCCAGACCTGATGAATTACAGCTGCTAATCTCCTGTCTCCTCTGGCCAGCATACCCTCTAACCGGCTTGTTTCAGGGTCATTCCAGTCTAAAGCCAGGCTCCGACCAGTTAGATTTTGCTGCAAATACTTTATTTTATCTTTTATCTCTGAGACAGTATCCATTCTGTACCACTGAAAGGGCGTAAAGGGTTTAGGAACAAAGGTGGAGACATTTACCTGCACCTCTATAGGACGCATTCTTTTATCTGTTTCCTGCCGGATTTCACGGCCTATAGCAGCAGTTTTTTGAGCCATCTCCACTATCCCTGCTAAATCCTCTTCCTTCTCCTCTGGCAGTCCTATCATAAAATACAGTTTGATTCTATGCCAGCCACTTTTGAAGGCTGAGCGAACTGCCTGGTATAGGTCCTCTTCTTCTACACCTTTATTGATAATATTTCTTAACCTCTGGGTACCAGCCTCTGGGGCAAAGGTTAACCCGCTGCGCCGAACTTGCTGCACTTTACTGGCAATTTCTAAAGAAAACTCATCTATCCTCAATGAAGGTAATGAAATACTCACATTTTTATCGGAAAATTTATCTACTAACCGGGTGACTAATTCTTCGATTTTTGAGTAATCCATTGAACTTAAAGAAGTAAGAGATATTTCATCATAACCGGTACTATCTATTATTTTTTCAGTTAGGGTTAAGATTTTTTCCAGAGAACGTTCCCGGACAGGGCGATAGGTCATCCCGGCAGCACAAAAACGACAGCCTCGCTGACAGCCTCGAGAAATTTCAATCACTGCTCTATTATGAACTATATCAGCATAGGGAACTATAAACTCAGTGGGATAATAAGCTTCATCAAGGTCTTTAACATACTGTCTTTTCACCTTCTCTTTAACCCCGGGCTCTATCTCAACTCCCTTAAATTTTTCATTAAGATATTGAGGTTTATAGAGAGAAGGGACATAAACCCCAGGTAATTCTGACATTTCTTTAAGAATTTCCTGGCGGGATAACCCTTTATCTTTTAACTCCTGATAACTGGATACTATGGTAACTAGATTCTTTTCCCCTTCTCCTAAATAAAACAGATCAATAAAGGGAGCTATAGGTTCTGGATTAAAGACTGTTGCTCCACCAGCTATGATCAAAGGATGATTACCATCTCTTTCCCGGGCATAAACCGGTATCCCCCCGAGATCTAGCATATTTAAAATTGTGGTATAGCTGAGTTCAAATTGTAAAGTAAAACCAACAATATCAAATTCCTTTAATTCCCTTTTGTTTTCCAGAGAAAATAGTTTAACTTCTTCTTCAAGTAATAAATCCTCCATATCACTCCAGGGAGCAAATACGCGCTCACAAATAATGTCATCTTCTTCATTTAGAAGATGATATAAAATTTTCAAACCCAGATGGGACATGCCTATTTCATAGGTATCAGGGAAGGCCAGACAGGTCTTGATTTTTCCCCTGTCCCAGGTTTTCTTAATCTGATTCCATTCTCGTCCAATGTAACGCTCTGGACTTGTTACCTGATGTAATTTATCGTCAATTTTGCCAAAGACATTAGTCATAAAAATTATGCACCTCAAATTTAGATGTACTTCAAATTTTGGATATCATTTTGCTAAAGTTTTATATAACATGATTTTAAAAGATTATTTTCTTCCTCCTCATGTTGATATTGAGCACCAGACCGATAGCTAATAAGGAGGTAACCATAGAACTTCCCCCGTAACTAATAAAGGGTAGAGGTATGCCGGTGATAGGCATTATTCCCAGGGTCATGCCTATATTCTCTAAAACATGGAAAAAAAACATGGCAGTAACACCGGAGACTATCAGAAAACCAAAATTATCCTTTGCCTGGACCATAACTTTTATCAATTGCCAGATGAGCAGAAAATAGAGGACCAAAACCACCAAAACCCCCATAAAACCAAACTCTTCACTGATTACAGCAAATATAAAATCAGTATGTTTTTCAGGTAAGAAACCCAATTGACTCTGGGTGCCTGCCATAAATCCTTTGCCTGTTAACATGCCAGATCCTACTGCTATTTGGGCCTGGATAATGTTATAACCGATACCCTGGGGATCAACCCCCGGGTTTACAAAGGCAATCAGGCGATTTAATTGATAGGTCTGTAAAAAGGGCAGGGGGGTGCCTAAGGAAAAGTGCAGGATTATTAACAGGGTAAAGAAAAGTCCTGCTCCACCAAAGACTATCAATATATCTCTTCCTCTTCCACCGGCCATAAAAAACATTACCACAAAGATAAACATTATAACTAAGGCCGTACCCAGGTCATTCTGTAAAACTATCAGCAAAAAAGGGGGCAATACATAGAGCAGGCTTTTTAAGAGACCCTTTAGAGTATTTAATTGTTTTTTATTTCTTTCAAAATAAGCTGCCAAAAATAAAATTAAAAATATTTTAGCTACCTCAGAGGGTTGGAAGGATACCGGTCCAATACTCAACCAGCGAGTTCCTCCAGCTACTGTGGTGCCCAAAATCAACAAAAAGGTCAAGAGAAAAATTATACTACCATAAATAATTACATCATACTCTTTAAAGAGACGATAATCCAAGAAAAATAAAAGTATCAACAGTAGGATGCCTAATACTGCCGCAGCTATCTGGGTCCGCAAATAAGCCATGTAACCAGAGCCTGGCCCTATCCCGGCAGCGCTGCTAACAGCTATAAAACCAATTATAATCAACCCCAGCACCAATAGAGGTATTTGATAATTAATATTTTTTAAAAGTTTTTTATCCCAATGCATACTATAAAGGCTCCTTTATTCTTGCTTTTTTTGGATTGGGAAATTAGCCACCATGGCCATCTTCTCATCTTCTCGCGAAATATCCATATCAATTTTATCTTTATCAACCTCAACATACTTGATTATTACCTCAATTAGCTCAGCTTTCATCTCTTCCATTTCCTGAGGCGAGAGTTTAATTCTATCCTGAACCAGGATAAATTGCAATCTTTCTTTGGCTACACTACTGCTACCTGTATTCTCTGTTGTTTCTTCCTGAGTGAAAAAATCCTTTATCTTAGCAAGAATATTAATTACCATCGCCTCCTTTATGATAAACCAACAAACTTTTTAAATTTAGCCAAGATAGAATCAGAGTTATTTAAATCCATTAAAGGAACATCTTCTCCTTCTAACCTTCTTGCTATGTTATTAAAAGCTTCACCGGCTTTATGGTTATTGCTTAAAACAATAGGTTCACCCTTATTGGTAGAGACAACAATTCCTTCATCCTCTGGAACCACCCCTAAAATATCTATGGCCAGTATCTCAATCATATCCTCTATATTCATCATATCACCTCTATCGACCATATCCTGCCGTATTCGGTTGATAATTAAGTCAGGGTCATTGACTCCTTCAGCTTCAACCATACCAATTATACGGTCAGCATCACGGACAGCTGATACTTCAGGGGTGGTTACTATTATGGCTTTATCAGCACCAGCAATAGCATTGCGAAAACCCTGTTCAATACCTGCTGGAGAATCGACTAAAATATAATCCATTCTTTCCTTCAACTTTAAAATTAGCTCCTTCATCTGTTCTTCGCTGACAGCATCTTTATCCCTGGTCTGGGCAGCAGGCAATAAGACTAAATTTTCATTGCGTTTATCCTTAATCAAAGCCTGTTCCAAACGGCACTGTTCCTCAACGACATCAATCAAATCATATACTATCCTGTTCTCTAACCCCATCACTACATCAAGATTACGCAAACCAATATCAGCATCGATTAAGCATATTTTCTTACCCAACAAAGCCAGGGCTGTGCCTAGATTCGCAGTGGTGGTGGTCTTACCCACGCCTCCTTTTCCAGAGGTTATGACGATAGCTTTACCTTGTTCCCTTTGGTCCACTTTTATCCCTCCTGCTTATTTCCAAAAATAATTAATGAAAAATTATAAGTTAACTTCTTCTACTACAATCCTGTTGTTTTTTATATAGGCCCGTTCAGGACGTAACTCTTTGCTTTTATCCTCATCAGGAGAACGAGAGATTACACTGGCAATCCTAATCTGAGTAGGAGCTAATTGAAGAGCTGTTATTGCTGCCCCCTTATCCCCGGTAGCACCAGCATGAACAAGGCCCATTAATTTTCCAAAAACTATGATATCCCCTCCTGCTTTAATTTCCGCTCCAGGATTGACATCCCCCAATAGAACCAGGTTGGCCATATGTTCTATGCTCTGGCCTGATCTTAAAGTACGCTGGATTAATTTTGTATCGTTACCAGCAGTTTTGGTGTATTTATTTTCTTGGGCTGACCTGGGCGAAAAAGGCTGTTCCTTTGGAGTGGCTTTATTATCTCTTTCAACCCCACTGGATTGATTCATAAAATAGAAATCAGTTTCTGGCAATATATTAGACTCAATCAAATTAATTAAGTTTTGCAGTTCCTCAGCACGCCAATCTTTAAAAGCTAAATCAAAGTAAAGTTTGCTCCCCTGATAAAATTGAGCTCCTTCTTGTAAATGCTCCGCTAAAGCAGAGGTTATTTCCTCCCAGCAATAATCGGGATTAAAACTCAGTATTACGCCCTGCTCCTCTATCTTGGTCTTTATTACTGCTGACATATCTTTCTCCCCTTAATAAACAAAATTAATTTAAAAGTTTAGAGGTCCTCAAGTTCTGGTGGTGGTTCTTCAGGGCCATCATATTCATCATCTACTTCGAAATAGTGGGCCAATAAGTCTGCTGCTATGGGAATAGCATGCTGACTGGAATCTCCTCGTTCGATAAAAACCACTATAGCTATTTCAGGATCGGGCACGGGTCCATAAGCTGTAAACCAGGCATGACTTAAGTTTCCATAACCCAATTGAGCTGTACCAGTTTTACCTGCTATGTCAAGTGGAAAATCACTGAAAGCAGCTGAAGCCGTCCCATAATCTGTCATTGTTACTTCTAATAGCCCCTCTTCTATAATTTCAAAGGATTCCTGTGAAAAAGGCAGACTCTTAATTGCCTCACTGTTATTTTCCCTAACAACTTCCCCATCAGAATCAACTATCTGCTGGACTAAAGTTGGCTGATATATCTGGCCCCGATTGGCAATAGCACTGGTTAATTGTAAAATCTGCATGGGAGTTGTAGATAAAAAGCCCTGCCCTATTCCCAGGTTGACTGAATCTCCGGGATACCAGCCTTCACCTAGATTATCCCTTTTCCACTGCCCATCAGGTACTAAACCTGCTCTTTCATTGGGCAAGTCAATTCCTGTGATTTCTCCTAAACCAAACTCCCGGGCTGTTTCCACCAGTTTGCTACCCTGATACTCCTCATATAGTTCATAGCTCAACTCATAAAAAACAATATTATTGGAACGACCGATGGCCCTGGTGAAATCTAATTCACCTTCACCATAATCCATCCAATTTCTAAAGGGCTCTGACCATCCTGGAATATGAAACTCTCCTGTGGCATCGAAAAAAGAGGTATCACCATCCACCTCTAAATTTTCTAAAGCAGCCATCCCCGTCACCGTTTTAAACACTGAACCCGGGGATACTGCAAACATGGTGTTGCGATTTAACATGGGTTGTAAGGGATCATTGCGCAATTCATCATAGTCGGCATTGGTAAAACCAGTGGCAAATTTATTAGGATCAAAGCGAGGATAATTTCCCATAGCCAGAATATCACCACTGTTAATATCCATCATGGCAGCAGCTACTCCTCCTGGTTCAGGTACATCCTCATCTTCTTCAGCTATCTCTTTCAGGTAATAATGTTTTTCTTCCAACCTCTCCTCAGTCTTCTGCTGCAATCCCCAATCGACAGACAATTTAAGATCATAGCCAGGTACAGGTTCTTGAGATTCCAGCAGTTCTTCTTTGTGGCCTAGATGATTAACCTCTACTTCTTCAAAACCTCGTTGTCCCTTAAGATATTCTTCATATTGCCTTTCCAAACCAGCAATACCTATTGTATCTCCTCCAGTGTAATCTAAGCCCTGGGCCACAAAATCTCTAAGTTCCTCTTCACTTATTTCACCAATATGACCGATGATATGAGAGCCTAAGTCACCATGGACATAATCGCGCAGAGGTGATTCTCTAATATCAATCCCCTGTAACTGATCTTTCCTTTCAGCTATCTTTATCATCTTTTCTGAAGAAATGCTCCTTAATAAAATTACTCCTTCGCCAGGACGGCTTAATCCCTGGTTATTTAGATAATTATTTTCTAAAGTTTCTTTATCATTGCCTGAGACATCAGCAAGTTTGGTAAAAAGTTCTTCTCTTGTTAGTTTTGGAGATAGTTCATTTGGTTGAAAATAGACGTCATAGGCTAGTTTATTAGCAACTAAAACCTCCTCGTCGGCGGAATAAATTCTTCCCCGGGGAGCATTTATAGGCCTTACAGAAAGACGATTATTTTCAGCCAGGCGAAAATAATCTCCCCCCTGGATTATTTGTAATTGAGCGGCTCTCGCTCCTAACAATAAAAATACTACTATCACTACAATTTTAGCCAGTTTAATCTTACTCTCCGGTTTTTCCATCAGCTTTTTCACCACCAGCAGAGATTTGATATAAAAATAAATATAACAGGATTCCTACCAGCATGGTATAAATAGAGGTAGGAATAAAATGATAGCTAATGGTCTGGAAAAAGTTCACTCTAAATATCACCTGCTCTGATAGTAGAAAAATCAAGACTTCATGGAAAAAGGTAAAGACTAATAAAAGAAGTGTTACCAGGGGAAAATTTTCTTGATAGACTTTTCCACGCAACAAACTAGCTCCTCCGCCTGTTAACATCCTGGCTATAGCATATAATCCCAGATTACCACCTAAAAGCACATCCTGGAGAAAACCGGCTGTAAAACCAACCAGCAGGCCTTCTTTACTACCCTGAAGAAAACCGGCACTAAAGGATATTACCAGCAGTAAATCTGGTCCAAAGTCTGCAGCTGGCAGGCGGGAGAAAAGGGTCACCTGGAAAACTAATGATATCAATATTATAAGCAAAAATTTTAATTTATCACGCATTATTTTTCCTCCAGGTAGATGCTATAGATCTATAAAATTTTTAAAAATCCAGCAGGATAAAAACTTCCTCAATAGTTCGACTATCAAGATTATAATCAATCTCCGCCGCTTGAGATAGTCCATAACTAGCAGGTTCAATCTCAATCACCCTGCCAATGGGTAGCCCTCTGGGATAGTCACCTGAAACTCCAGAAGTCACAATCTTGTCTCCGGGGCTAATATCAGCATCCCAGCCTATCCTTTCCATTCTCAAGTTCTCGTTACCTGGTTGTCCTCTGACAATTCCTGAGGCTCGAGAGTCTTCTCTCTCAACTCTGGCTCCCACAGAAAATTCTGGATCTGTAATTAGCTTAACCTGAGAATTACTAACCCCGGCGTTATCGATTATACCTAAAAGCGTTCCTCCATAGCTAACCACTGGCATTCTATCTTCTACCCCATCATTTGTGCCGGCACTGATCATCAATCTATCTTCCCAACTGCCAGGAACAAAACCAACTTTTCTGGCTCCTAATAAAGAGGAATTGACTAATAAATCCTCCTCTAGATTCAACATCTCCCGCAGGCGATTATTTTCCTGCTCCAGTTCTCTCAAGGAGATATTATATATCATCAACTCGGAAATTTCCCGCCTTAAAGCTCTATTTTCCTGGAGCAGTTCCTGAGCTCGAAATAAACTCTGATAAAAATCATGTATGGAATTAGCTACATTTTCAACTGTCCCAATAAAAAATGCCACTAAGTTATAAACACCATTTTCCAGCCAGCGAAAAAGATAAAATTCGTAATCAAAAATATTGACTACCAGCACTACTAATAATAACAATAATATAATCGTAGTTAAACCTAATTTTCTTTTGTTAAATTTCAACAAATATATTCACCCCCGGCTTGCTCAGGAAATTCTTTTAGGAGAAATCAATACTTTACGCAACATATCCAATTCTTCCAGAGCAATGCCAGTACCCTTTACCACACAATCAAGGGGATCCTCGGCTATATGTACCGGAATATGGGTTTCATTAGCAATCAACTTATCCATACCCTGTAATAAAGCTCCTCCTCCAGTTAAAATTATACCAAAATCCATGACATCAGCTGAAAGTTCCGGAGGTGTTTCTTCTAAGGTCATTTTGACTGCCTCCACTATACTCTGTACCGGTTCTCTAATAGCACCTGTAATTTCCTCAGAAGTTACTTCAATATTTTTAGGCAGACCACTAACTAAATCTCTTCCTCTAATATCAATTTTACCCTTAGAACTTTCTAAACAAGCAGAACCAATTTCTTTCTTGATCTCCTCAGAAGTCCTCTCTCCTATCATAATATTATATTTTCTCTTAATAAATTGCACAATCGACTCATCCATTTCATCACCACCAATTCTAATGGAAGTGCTACTTACTATACCTCCCAGAGAGATAACAGCTACTTCAGTAGTTCCTCCCCCAATATCAACAATCATATTGCCGGCTGGTTCATTTACCGGCAAATCTGCCCCAATAGCTGCTGCCATGGGCTCTTCAATTAAAAAAGCTTTTCTAGCCCCGGCTTGCCGGGCTGCATCTAAAACTGCTCTCTTTTCCACTTCTGTTACCCCCGAGGGGACACAAATGATTATTCTAGGCCGAACTAGTCGCGTCCTTTTATGGGCTTTAGTGATAAAATAGCGTAACATTTCTTCAGTCACATCAAAATCAGCTATTACCCCATCTTTCATCGGTCTCACTGCTACAATATTTCCTGGAGTTCTGCCTATCATATTTTTTGCTTCATTACCCACAGCTAAAAGTTCATTATTATTGGTTCTTAAAGCCACTACTGAGGGTTCTCTAATAATAATTCCTTTACTGGCTAAATATACCAGGGTATTAGCTGTGCCTAAATCTATGCCCATATCTCTTGAAAAGGGGGCACTTAAAAACTTCATCACCATGATTTACACCTTCCTTAATTCTATTTAAAAACAATTTAAACAAGACGGAGCAGGATGATTTTTTAGTTTCTTTAGAGGTTTTGCAGGTAACCCTCTTCTTTTAAGCTCAAAAATGAATTATTAGCTACAATCAAATGATCTAATACTGAAATTCCCAGTAACTTACCTGCCGAAATAAGTTTTTCTGTTACTATTATATCATCCCTACTTGGTTCTGTCTCACCACTGGGATGATTATGGCAGAGAATAACAGCTGAAGCAGATTTTTTTAAAGCAACTTTAAAAATTTCTCGAGGATGGACTAAAGTACTGCTGAGTCCACCTCTGCTCACTTCTTTTATTTTAATTACTTTATTTTTGCTATTTAAAAGTATCAGCAACAAAACTTCTTGTTGTAAAAATCTTAAACGGGGAATCACAAAACGGGCTGCTTCGGCAGGAGAGGTCAAGGCTGGGGCTTTTTTAGGTGAAGGAGCAGTCAAGCGTTTAGCAAACTCAATAGCTGCTATAATTCTGGCAGCCTTAGCAGGCCCGACACCGGAAAACTCACATAATTCCTGGGCACTAAACTCAGCTAAATCTCTCAGTGAACCGGCACGTTGCAATATATCCTGACCTAACTCCACTGCCGTCCTCTTTCTATTGCCGTTATTAAGCAGGATAGCCAGCAGCTCTGCATTTGACAAATTCTCTCCTCCATCAAAGAATAACTTCTCCCGAGGACGGTCCTCAAAAGATAGATCTTTAAGAGTATAATTTTTGCTTGTATTATTTTTCACCGTCTTCTCCCTTTATCCTCAGATGAACCTTTTTATGGCCTCTTTTTTATTATAAAATTGATATGGAAAACTCTCCTAAAAGTTCAGGTAATAAATGAACCGGTAATCCCATCACCGTAAAATAAGAGCCAGATATGGATTTTACCAAAAGGCTACCTAATCCCTGGATGGCATAAGCCCCGGCTTTACCCAGGGGTTCCCTGGACGCCAGATAACCCCGAAGTTCTTCATTACTAAAGTTGCGCATCTTCACCTTAGTGCCATCAAGTTTAGAAATCAATTTATTGTTTTCCCCTGCTTTTTTGCGCAATAAAGCTATGCCAGTATAAACTTCATGTTCCCGGCCTCTGAGATCTGCCAGCATCCTTTTGGCAGCTTCTAAATCGCCTGGTTTTCCTAAAATTTTATGCCGATAAACCACAATGGTATCAGCAGCAATAATTAAAGCTTCTTGATATCTGGTAGCTACATCCTCGGCCTTCATCACCGCCAGTTTTTCAGCTATTTTGGGGCCAGTATTATGATCGGCGATGTCTTCGTTTATACTGCTGGGATCCACTTTAAAGGAAAGTCCATACTGCTGCAAAAGTTTTTTTCTCCGCGGTGAGGAAGAAGCCAGTATAATAGCTGGTTCTTTATTGGGGCTCAATGGTAATCACCTGCCAGTCCTGGCGGTAAATAATTATAGGTGAAATCAACGATTAGTCCAATCATAATTCCAGCTGGAATTGCCAGAAGAGTAAGGTAAGGCAAATAATAAAATAAGCCCGTACTGCCAATAATAAAACTAGCCGTTATAATCTGACCAATATTATGAAAAACAGCCCCTATGATGCTAATTCCAATGAAACTAAAATACTTTCTGGCATAAAGATAAGTTAGACTCATCAATAAATATCCAGCCAGCCCACCACTTACGCTCATAAAAAAATTAAAGGAAAGAAAAGTACCTGCTAATAAAGAACCTAGCATTATACGAAAAAAAAGAATCAAAAAGCCCGCTTTAAAGCCAAATATTATCAAACCCAAAAGACTGGCTATATTGGCTAACCCTAATTTAGCCCCAGGGACAAAGTGACTTACCGGAATTAAACTTTCCACCACATGTAAGACCATGCCCACTGAGATTAAAAGGCCAAGCAAGACAATAGTCTTTACTCTATTTTTTTTCATTAATTAATTTTCACTCCTAAAAAATTTACCTTAATCATTTATAATTGTAACATCAATTGCATTTTTTGTCCATAAGCAAAAGGTTGTTCTGTAATCCCCTCCGGCCTGGNGTTATTTTGCTGATATCAAAACAAGGTATGGGAAATGAGGACAGACCACATTATCAAAGGGTACCTTTTTAACAAAGGTACCCTTAAATACTAAAAATAAAGCTGTTATATTGGCTAATTACTTAACTTCTTTTTTTACAGCATCCACAGGGCAGACATTATAGCAGATCCCACATTTTATACAGGTTTCCTGATCAATTTCATGCTGTTCCTTAGCTTCTCCAGTTATTGCCTCCACAGGACATTCTTGAGCACACTTGGTGCAGCCAATACAATCCTCTGTTATTTCTATAGCTGAAATTTTTTCTCCCTCAAAATCAATAGTATCTGTGGGACATTTTTCAGCACAGAGTCCGCAATTTATACATTTTTCATAATCCAAAACCGCCAAGTTTTCCTGCATCTCTATTGCCTCTACAGGACAAACTCTGGCACATTGGGTGCAGGCTATACAACCCACTTCACAAATTTTTCTCACTACTTTACCAGCATCATGAGAAGAGCACCTAATATGATTCTTGCCGCTTATCGGCCCCAGCAGGAAAAGATCATGGGGACATTCTTCCACACAATTATTACAGCCCGTACATTTTTCTTCATCTACCTCCGGCAGGCCTTCATCATTCATGACAATGGCATCAAAGGGACAAATTTCAGCACAATCACCAAAACCCAGGCAACCATAGGAACATTTTTTTTCAGCTAAACCCACAACTGAAGCCGCAACACAACTTTCTATTCCCTGATAAGAAGCATTTTGGGCTGTCTTACTCTTTATACCTTTACATAATAAACGGGCAACCTGCTTTTCTGCACTTTCAGCCTCCGCCCCCATAAGGTCTGCTAATTTGTCGGCTACACCCTCTCCCCCCACAGGACAACCTGCTACCGGGGCCTCACCTTCTACTACAGCTTCAGCAAAATTCTCACAGCCAGCATAGCCACAGGCTCCACAATTGGCTCCTGGCAGAATCTCATTAGCTTCCACTACGCGGGGGTCTTTTTCCACATGAAAAGTACGGGAGGCAAAGCCCAGACCTGCTGCTAGAAAGGCTGCTAAAGCCCCCATACTTAAAAAAGCATATATAAAAATCGAATCCATTAGTTTATTACACCTCCAGTTTTCTAAGCCAGCTGGTTAAACTACTGCCAATCCAGCAAAGCCCATAAAAGCTAAGGCCATTAAGCCAGCTAATATTAAAGTTATCGGCATCCCTTTAAGATCTTGCGGAACATCGCCAAATTGAATTTCCTGTCTTAAGCCGGCGATTAAAACAATAGCCAGGGTAAAACCAACCCCTGCCCCAAAACCAAAAACAATACTCTCAATAAAATTATAATCATTTTGGGGAATTAAAAGGGCCATACCCATAATGGCACAATTGGTGGTAATTAAAGGCAGATAGATTCCTAATGCTTTATATAAAACGGGACTTACTTTCTTGATAAACATCTCCACAAATTGTACTAACGAGGCAATAACAATAATAAAGGACATATATTGTAAAAACTCTAAGTTTAAGGCCTCAAGTATAAAGGTATTTATAAAATAAGTAGCAAAGGCGGTCATAGTCATCACAAAGGTAGCTGCAAGCCCCATGCTGAAGGCTGTTTCCACATATCTTGAGACCCCTAAAAAGGGACAGATCCCTAAAAATTGGATTAAGACAAAATTGTTAATCAATACTGTACTGATAAAGAGAAGCAGCAAATATTGCAGACTATCCATTGTCTGACCCCACCTTTCTATCTAGAAAATTCAAGAAACCAACTAAAACGCCCAGAGTCAAAAAGGCTCCTCCAGGTAAAATCATAATAATCATATCTGTGTAGCCAGCTCCAAATATTTCCACACCAGCTAAAGTGCCAAAACCAAATAACTCTCTAATAGCACTTAAAGCTACTAAAACCCAGGTAAATCCAACGGTCATACCCACAGCGTCAAAAATTGCTTTTCTGGTGGGATTTTGAGAAGCAAAGGCTTCCTGCCTTCCTAAGATCAGACAGTTTACCACTATTAGTGGAATAAAGAGAGCCAGGGCATCTGCTATATCAGGAAAGAAAGCTCCCAGGAAATAATCAGTAAAAGTAACAAAGGTTACTATAATAAGAATAAAACTGGGTATGCGCACATCATTGGGTATCCATTTTTTAATTAAAGAGATGACAATTTCCGAAGATATGAGGACAAAACCCGTTGCCATCCCCATGGCAAAACCATTTACCACAGTATTTGTTACTGCTAGAGTAGGACATAAACCAATAATCAACTTGAATATTGGGTTTTCATTCCAGAGACCATTCTTAAATATATCTAAATAATTTTTCATTAGTTGCCACCTCCATAATGTTCAGTGACAATATCGCCTACATCTGAGACAATATTTTTTACTGCCTCCACCGACATGGTTGCCCCGGCAATTGCTTCTATTTCATAGGGTTCTTCAGGGGTGCGCTGAACAATCTCCAATTCGCTAAAGGGGGCATCTTTAAAATCTTCCCGAAATTGTTCTTCTGTAATTCTAGCACCTAAACCCGGTGTTTCTTGATGGTTTAAGACATATATATTTAAAATTTTTCCTTCTTGAGGGTCTGTGCCAATCATAATCTCAATCTCTCCAGCATAACCACCGCCCTTTAAGGAGACAGCCACTCCTACCAGATTATCATTTTCATCATAACCCTCATAAAATATTTTGTCATTATGAGTAACCTCTTCATAATAATCCAGATCCGGCAATACTTCCATTATCGCCTGTTCTCTAGCCCGGGCTTCATGTTCTAAAATATGAGGAATAGTCCATTCATAAACCCCGGCCAGAAACAAAGCGCCAAAAGCTCCTATAATTGTTAAAGTTATAACCAGTTTAGCTATAGAATTATTTTTTTCCGCCATTTATTTCACCTCTCCCAAGCTGCGAGGTCGAGTAAATTTGTTAATTAAAGGAACAGTCATATTCATTAACAAAATTGAATACATCACACCTTCAGGATAACCACCATAAAGTCTTATGATAACCACGAAGATTCCGGCTCCAATACCAAATATCCAGCGACCTAAAGCAGTAACAGGAGTAGTTACCATATCGGTAGCATAATAAAAAGCCCCAATTAATAGACTACCAGCTAACAGGTGAAAAACGGGGTTATGACCTAAAACCCAGGTTAATATAAAGACTGTAGAGACCATTCCAGCCGGTATCCGCCAGTTTAAATATCCTTTATAGATCAATATTGCTGCTCCTAAGAGAACAAAAAAGGCCGATGTTTCCCCTAATGAACCGGGAACATTACCAATGAACAAATCCCAGTAAGCAGTCATTTCACCTTCCATCATTTTCAAGTTTAAAGGTGTGGCAGCTGTCTGACCATCAAAGGTAAAGGTGGTTATTAATACTGGATAAGCTGCTGTAACAAAGGCTCTGCCCACTAAAGCCGGATTGAAAGGATTATATCCCAAACCTCCAAAAACCTGTTTGCCTAAGGTGATAGCAACTACCGCTGCAATCACTACTACCCAGAGGGGCATCTCCGGCGGCATGGTAAGTGCTAATAAAATACCTGTCACTACTGCACTTCCATCGGTTAGAGTGACCTCCTTATTTCTTATCTTTAAAAATATGTATTCCGTCAGCAGACAGCTAACAACACTGGTGGCAATAATTACTAGAGCCCGCCAACCAAAAACATAGGTAGCCACTAACATAACTGGTAGCAGAGAAAGGCTGACAGTCCACATAATCTCAGCTACCGATGTTTTCTCTCTTATATGCGGTGATGAAGTAACGACTAAGTCTTGACTCTGCATTTCTTATCCTCCTTGTTCTGACTTATTGCGAGCAGTAACGGCTGCTTTCCCGATTCTGATATAATGTACTAAGGGCCTTTGGGCCGGACAGATATAAGAACAGGACCCACACTCTATGCAATTCATCACTTGAAATTCTTCCAGAAGATCTAAATTCTCTTTTTGAGCCATCTTTTCTAAACGGGTAGGCACTAAGGACATGGGACAGATGTCTACACAGCGGGCACAATTTATGCAAGGAGCAGGGGAATAGGATTCCAGTTTATCTTTGGGCAAAACTAAGACACCAGAAGTTCCCTTGATTACAGGGACATCAATGCTGGCCTGGGCCTGTCCCATCATGGGACCACCTAAAATTACTTTGCCAGGCTCACCAGTAAAACCACCGGCAGCTTCTATGATTTTGGCCACAGGTGTACCGATGGGTACCTGATAATTACCGGGATTATTAATCCCCTCTCCAGTAATAGTTAAACCTCTATCAATTAGGGGTTTGCCTTCATTTACTGCTGCAGCCACAGCAATAGCAGTAGCTACATTATTGACCACAATCCCTACATCCAGTGGCAGGCCTCCTACAGGAACTTCCCGGTCAAGGAGAGCCTTAATTAACATTTTCTCTCCACCCTGGGGATATTTGGTCTCTGTTATTTCCACTGTAATATCAGTAAAATTTGCAGTGGCACTTTTTAAAGCTTTGATAGCATCAGGTTTATTATCCTCTATCCCAATTATTCCCCTTTCAGCTCCAGTAGCTCTCATTAAAAAACGCAGGCCCGTAACAATTTTTTCGCTTTTTTCTAACATCAATCTGTGGTCTATTGTGAGATAAGGTTCACATTCGGCCCCATTAATAATCAAGGTATCGATTTCTTTATCCTCGGGCACGGATAATTTGACATGGGTTGGAAACATTGCTCCGCCCATCCCCACAATGCCAGCCTTTCTCACTGCCTGCCTGATTTTATCCGGCGCAATATCTTCCGGTTCTTTTTCTGAGGCGGCAAAAAAATCATTTTTTTGCTCTTCTGCTGGATCAATCTTAATTGCTAAAACCCTGCCTCCTTGGGGAGAGGGTACTTTTTCTATTGCTGTTACTTTTCCTGCCAGAGAGGCATGGACTGGAGCAGCTACAAAACTATCAGTATCTGCCAATAATTGACCTCTTTTAACCTCCTCTCCTTTCTCCACCACAGGTTTTAGAGGAGCTCCAATATGCTGCTGTAAAGGAATTGTAATCTCCTCTGGTTGATCAATAGTGGCAATTTGCTTTGATTGAGATAGTTGTTTATTATAAGGAGGATGAACTCCCTTCTTGAAAGTAGAGATTGACAAATTTATCACCCCTGACTGCTGATAAAATTATCTAAAATAAAGAACTTAAATATTATTATAAAACATAATTATTTAAATAACAAGCGATTTTCTAATCACGATTAATTTTCCTGACTGATAATAAAGGTTTCATGACCTAAATCCTGCAGCTCAGAAGCCACTTCTTCAGCTTCTTCTCGGCTTTCCCCACCCTGTACTAAGACTCTGTGAGGTTCAGTTTCAGCAACTTCTACTGTAAAGCCCTCAGCGGTTATGGATTCTGAAAAATTTTGAGCATTATCATAGTCACTAAAAGAACCAACCTGCACATAATAACCAGCAACTTCTATTTCCTCTTCTGCTGGAAGATCCTCTTCAGTCTCTACCTCTAAACTTTCTTCAGTAATATCTTCAACCATATCTTCTGTAGTGTCTTCCTGCTGAGGGTCAGCAATGACATCTTCACCTTCTGGAGGGACTTCTTCAGGGACAGTGTCAGCATCAGGTAGAGTTTCTTCCTCAGCAATTTCTTCTTGAGCAACTTCATAAACTTCTTCCTCTGTCTCACCTGCCTGTCGAGCAAAAAATGTGTTTCCCAGTTGAAATCCAACAAAGACTGCTATCATGGAGATAACGGCTAAAAAGATAACAAATCTAAATCTACTTTTCTTCTCTTTATTTTTTTTAGTTCTTCTGCCCATTTTTTTCACCTCCCGAAGGTTTTTGAAACTAGCAAATTAATTTAAAAAGTCAATCAACTTTTCTCTAACTTCCTGCAGATTATAAAGTGAACCCGTCAAACAAACAAGGTCTTTATCTTTTTGCTGAGACAATAATTGCAGCAATAATTCCCAGAGAGAACTGGAAAAGTCTACTGTTAACCAATCTTTTTCTTCAGCAGAAAAATCTTTAGCTTTAAAGGCCCGCACTGAGCTGCTTTGGGTCAAAATTACCTGAAAGTCAGCAGAGAGAGAAGCTAAAGGGGCTAAGGCCGCTAATATTTCAGGCAAATTTTTATCTTCTAAAACCGCTAAAAGAATAGTAATCTTCTGCTGGTTTGCAAAATGTTCCTTTAAAAACTGCTGCAAATATTTTATGCCAGCCGGGGTATGGCTGCCATCTATTATTATCGGTGGGTTTTGCCGGATAATCTCCAGCCGACCTGGCCATTTTATCTCAGGCAGGCCTTTTTTTATATCAGAAGTGCTTACCGAGAATTTATCCTGGAGCAAAGCAGTGACAGCACAGGCTAATTTCACATTGTCTAGCTGATAATCCCCGGACAACGGCAGAAAAAATTCCTCCTCTGTATATATTTCTGGCTGCCAGTTAAAATTTTTTTCCTGAGTTCCCGGTAAAAATTTAAAATGTTGACCTGATACATTATTCTTAGTCCGCTGAATAGCAAAAAAATGCCCGGCCCAGAAGTAAGAAGCTCCTTTGTTTTTAGCTATTCTCCTGATCTCCTTTAAAGCCTGTTCTTTACTTTCACCAGTAATTACCGGGGCAGACTCTTTAATAATACCTGCCTTTTCTCTAGCTATTTCCGCTATACTATCACCTAAATATTTTGTATGCTCTAAATCAATAGTTGTTATAACAGAAATCAGGGGGTTATCTATAACATTAGTGGCATCTAATCTCCCTCCTAAACCAGTCTCCAGCAGGACTATATCGGGTCTAGAGGTAGAAAAATAAAGTAGAGCTAGGGCTGTGACGACTTCAAAGAAAGTGGGTTCACCAGTATCATGCCAGAGGGCTTTTTCGGCTAGTAAAGGCTTCAATTTTGCCAGCTCTCTGCCTAACTCTTCTTTGCTGATAAATTGACCGGAAACACTAATTCTCTCAGTAAAACCAACAATATGGGGAGAAATATATCTGCCAACTGAAAGTCCAGCCTGCTGATAAATTGCAGCTAACATGGCGATAACAGAACCCTTGCCATTACTGCCGGCCACATGAATAAAATTTAATTCTTCCTCTGCAAAACCGGACTTAGATAATAATCTATTCACCCGGGTCAGGCCAGGCTTAAAACCTTCACCACTGCCAAACATAGGTAAAGAATTTAGATATTCTATCGGGTCTTTCATCATAACACCTACTTTGTTTTATTGAAAAAAGCAAGAGATAAGATTTATTTTTTTAAAATATTTGATATAATACTCAATAGAATGTTGGAAAAAATTTTATCCAGCCTGATTGGTTAATAATATCAGTTTGAAGAAGGTGAGAGAAAAATGGCTCCACTACCGGCAGCAATTTTAGCTCTAGCAATAGCTCAGTTCTTAAAGGTTTTTAATTCTTACCCGCCTCGTTTTTCTCGCATTATTGGCTCAGGGGGAATGCCCAGTTCTCATTCAGCTTTTGTCACCTGCCTGACAACCACCATTGGTTTAAGGCATGGCTTACAATCTGATATCTTCGCCATAACCGCTGTTTTCGCCCTGATAACAATTTACGATGCCGGTGGTGTAAGAAGAGCGGTGGGGAAACAGGCCAATGTACTTAATAGAATTCTAAGAGAGTTAGATCTTTCTCGCTTAGAAGAAAATAAAGATCTAATTAAGGAAGAACTTAAAGAATTAATTGGACATACTCCCTTTGAAATATTAGCCGGCATCTTACTTGGTTTAATAATTGGACTCCTGACTAATTATTATCTATAATCATTTAAAGATAGCTTTTCATAAAAAACACTGTATCTCTACAGTATAGCCAGCTGGATCTTCTGTGAAAAAATGATAGATGGCAAAATCTTCATTTGTAGCAGGGGCTTTGGCAATTGGCAAATCCTCTTCCTGAAATTTATTGTAGGCTTCATCTACTCCCTCTTTATCTTCACATAATAAGGTGATTATGGGGCTTTTAGAGCTCGCCTTTTTCTTAAGGTGGTCACAAAAACCCAGATAATTCCCACCAGGCAGAGTAAATATTAAGCAACGCCCCTGGTCTTTATATATATCTAAAGCTAAAAACTCATTGTAAAAAGTTTTGATCTCTGTCAGGTTTTCGCAACCAAGAAAGATAATATTTCCGGAGAAATTCATCTTAACTACCTCCTGACTTAGTAGAAATAAATTCTAATTGCAGCTTATCACCAGGGTTGATTTCACTGGTAAATTCTGCTTTTTCACCATTGAGATAAATTTCAACTCGTTCTCTGCTCTCCTGAGAAAGTTCATAATTTATTTCAGCCAGGGCTTTGGCCACAGTTAACGGTTCGGAGTTTATTTTTATTTCATCACCAGCTTCAATCTTATAATTTAGCTCTTTTCTTTCTCCATTAACAAGAATCTTATAAATTTTAGAGGGTAAAGAGATTTGATTTCCATTTAGATTAAATTTTATCTCCTGGTCGGTCAGTTTTTTATTGATAAGGTCTGCTAGAGTAATTACTGGTTCAGTCTGCTTGATCTCAATAATCTGCCCCTCTTTTAACTCAGCCGAGAGGTCTAAGGGGCCCTCCTGGCCCCAAAACATATATTCATCATTGGGTAGATATTCTCGTCTATCGTTTATGACTACTTCCCTATAGCCATGGCCGGGAAGTTGTTCTTCCTCTAGTAGTTGGCTAATGGCATCGGCTATGGTATTCAGGGGCTGATAGTAGATTTCCTGACCGTCAATTAACTTTTCTCCTGGAGCTACTGGTTTATTATCTGCTTCAATCCTGGGGCTTAAACCTATCTCCTCTCCATTGACAATCAAATCTACTGTCTTCAGGGCCTCAGCTGGTAAGACATCTTTTAGCTGGCCTTCAGCATCTTCACCGGCCTGACCTGGTTCAAACTCAATCTCATCGCCATTTTTAACTATAGTATCCAGGGTGGCTTCTTCTCCATTTAACTTAATGGAGCCTGGCTTACCTAAAGTACCTGGGATTGTCTTTAATTCACCATTCACGGTACAGGTAAGGCCACTACCTGTTTCTCCCTTAAGGGAATCAACCTTAACTTCTGCACTCAATAAAGCCTGGCGCAGGGTCGGCTTCTGCAGCGAGAATATTCTGGTATCCTCTCCGTTAATTTTTACTTTAGTAAAGACAGTTTTTTCTTTATTTTGATCTGAAATGACACCAATACCCAGGGGAGTCAGGGCCTGAGTTTCATTGAGTTCAGCTATACTGCCAGAAACATTCTTCAAATCCTGACAATCTCTAATACCTACCCTGTCAGCTGGTAAGTCAAGATAATCGGCTAAACTGTCAGTTAATCCCGGAGTGAGGCTACCTCCTCCAATACAGATAACCGCCCTGGGGGCGCTCTGGTTAATATTAAGTATTTCCTCGGCAATTAAAGCTGACATTTCTAAGGTAGCTTCGGCCACCACCTCTTCAACTTCATCTTTAGCTATTTCAACTGGCGAGCCTATGGCATTCCTGACTTCAAAGGAATCCTGTCTACCGAGATTGCATTTAACTTCTTCAGCAGCATGATAGTCAATGAGAAATTCCTCGGCAATAGCCTCGGTAATTTCATCACCAGCCACTGGCACCATCCCATACCCCTTCATGCTGCCACTTTTGGTCACCGCAATATCTGCTGTGCCAGCCCCTATATCTACCAGGGCTAAGTTAAAGTTATACATATCTTGAGGAATGACAATCTGAGAGGCAGCAATAGGCTCTAAAGTTAAGCCAGCAACTTCTAAACCTAACTCTCCAATTACCGCCAGTAATGAATCCACCACTACCCGGGGTAAAAAAGTAACAATAATATCAGCAGCAATTTTATTACCCCGTTGATGCAAAAGCTCAGTTAAAAACATGTTTTCCAGTCTATATTCTCTCACCGAATATCCAACAAAATGATAATCAGTAACTTCAGCCCCTTCATTCTGAGAAGCTAACTTCTCCTGAGCCTGTTGAATAGCCGCAAACTCTAAAGAGTTAATATCCTCAGCTGTAATTTGTTTTTGCTGAGGAAACTCTATTACAGCGCTACTCTCCACTGTTTCTAAAGCTCTACCGGCAGCAGCGACTGCTGCGCTGCTGATATTTCTACCAGTTTCTTCTTCTAAAGAAACAATCAATTCTTCAGCTAAGGCAGCTACTTCCTCTATATTGTGAATCTGGCCATCAAGCATAGCCCGGGTATCATGCTCTAAGGATTTTGACGCGACAATCTTATAGTTTTTCTTTTCCTTTTCTAAAATAACACCTATTAAAGTTCTGGTCCCAATATCCAATGCAAAAATAAAATCATCTTGATAATTCACTAATCTTCCCTCCAATTCAGTAGCTACCCTAGGATAAATATTCTAGAAATATAGCTGCTCTCCTGCCTGACCACGGTTTTCCTGCTAAAAGAAAACGCCAAAGCCAATTAAGTTATAGTTGAAAAGCAGCAAAAGAAAGCTGATGGTAATTAATAATAACAGCAGTTGAGAGATAAAGTTACGGGCTAAGAAACCACCTCTGATGAGTTGATAGACCATTCTAATAGCTAATAATATCATGACTATCGGTAAAAGCCCTACCAGGCCAGTAAGGGCAGGCCAACTATAGGGAGCCTGGATTAATTGATAGAAAACCACCATCAAGAGGACCAAAAAGAGCAAGCCAACCAGAGACAGTAAAACTCCTGTCAAACTGGAAATTTTCTTCCTGCTGACTAAACCGCCCTTATTCTCCTTTTTAAATAATTTTCTAATATTCAATAAAGGCGTGGTAAGATAGCTAATTATTGCTAAGGCCAATATAAAGAGATGGAGCCTATAATCCTGCAACAAGCCCTGCTTTTCAAAGGCTTCCACTGGATTATTCTCAGCATACATATACTCAATCTTTCCCTCTTCATCTCTGGTAAAATAAAGATGTTCCCCTCCTGTCTGGCTAATAAAGACATCTTCAGCCACTGGATAATAAGACTGTTCTTTAAAAAAAGAGGCATTAAGCATATCATTACTTTCTCTTATCTCTACTTGATTTAAAACCGCTGCTACTTTTTCAGGGGTGGTATGGGATCTTCTAGTGGAAAAATAATTGCCTTCATATTGCTCTAAATCCACTTCAGCAGCAGCTGGCCTTTCATAATCCAGTCCATAATATGACTTCCCCAGAGCTTTAATTAATTCTTGCCGGGCCAGGGTTCCACCAGGTCCATTGTAGGAAACAAAAATCCCTAAGTTCTCTTCTGGCCACAGAAAAAGCCCACTATGGAAATATTGAGTATCACCGCCATGCCAGAAAAGTTCTTCGCCAAAAAGTTTATATTCCATTAAACCATGAGAAAAACCTGCAGATTCAGGATGTTGTTGAAAAATTATTTCAAAAAGTTTCTCCTGATAGGAGGGACTTAATATCTCTTCTTCACCATTAAACTCAGCCCTATCTGCAGTTAAATAACCTAGCAGGTTGGCCATATCAGCAGCAGTAGTTGTATGGCCTCCTGCTGGATATTCCTGAAAATATTCAAATTCCCCTCTAATAAATTCTCCCCTTTGCCAGTCATAACCAGTGCTCATCTCAGCCAGATCCTCTTCTGATAAAGCCTGTTTAGCTGTAGAATCAAGCATCTCCAGAGGGCTAAATATATTATCTTCTAAATAAGTGGAATAATCCTCTTCTGAAGCTAGTTCCAACAGATAACCTGCCAGGGTAGAACCAAAATTGGAATAACTGGATACCTCTCCAGGGGGCCGCACCAGAGCCGGGCTTGAGCTTTTAATATACTCTGATAAGTCTTTGATATCCTCTTCATTTTCAACCAACAGCCCCACCAGTGAATCTTCAAAGCCGGCACTATGGGTCAAAATATTTTCTAAAGTTATATAATTATTTCCAGGAGGATTAAACCGTTTATCTTCTGGAAGGTACTGATTTATATCTCTATCAAGTTCCAGGTTGCCTTCTTCTACCTGTTGCAAAATTGCCAGCCAGGTAAATAGTTTTCCCACAGAACCAGTGCGGACTGCGTGCTTTTCCGGTTCAAATTTTTCACCAGCTTCAATATCAGCATAACCAAGACCTGCCTTATAGATAACTTCCCCATCCTGGACAGCTACAGCCACCAGACCCGGTACATCTTCCTGCTCTAGCTGCTGATGGAAAATTCCTGTTAAAATTGCGGGCAATTCATCACTATATTCCTCTGTTATTTCTGGCTGACCAATAACAGGTTCAAGTGCATCAAATGTACCAAAGCCTTCCCCTGCCCCTTCTATATATCCAGAATGAGGAACGGGAGTAACTGCAGCCTGCAGATTCGTTGAAAATGAAAGCATAAAGATAAAAAACAAAACAGATAAGATAATCGTCAGTCCCCTAGCAGGAACTTTTGAATTAGGAGTGAATTTTTTTGACAACCCAAGCATAATATTTACCTCCTGGAAAAACAGCCTTGATTTTACTAAAATAGTTACAGGTCCACAATAACACTGATCTTTATAGAAGCAGAGTTATTTTTAAGCTAAATTCTCCCTGATTTCTTCCCCGATATTTTTAGCTGTCAGGCCAAAATGTTCTGCTACTTCTTCTCCGGGGGCGCTGGCTCCAAATTCTTCTACGGAAAAGCTTAGATCTTCTGATCCTAAAAGCTTATACCAGCCATTATCAACGCCAGCCTCAATAACCACTCTTCTGGCCGAAGCCGGATTTAAAAGATCATCATTATCCTCTAAATGCTGGAAAAACTCCTGCCGGTCCGGTACTGATATTACCCTGGCTGAAATATCAAAACTGGCCAATTCGTCAGCTACCTCTACTGCTAAGGAAACCTCACTGCCACTGGCAAATAAAATCACTTCTGGATCAGGGCTATCCTGCAGTAAATAACCACCTTGAGTGACTTTAGGTGCTTTGGCTTTTTCTAACACTGGAACAGACTGCCTGGTCAATACCAGTGCTGTAGGTCCTGTGGTATTATTTAAAGCTACCTGCCAGGCCTTAACTGTTTCCTCTGCATCAGCTGGCCGTAATACTTTTAGGTTAGGTATAAGACGTAGAGATTCTAGATGCTCTACTGGCTGATGGGTGGGACCGTCTTCACCTATTAAGATGGAATCATGGGTAAAGATATAGATAACGGGCTGTTCCATCAAAGCTGATAATCTAAGGGCTGGTCTAAGATAATCAGAGAAAACCAAAAAAGTAGCTACAAAAGGACGGAGACCTTTATAGAGCGATAATCCATTGGCGATTGCTGCCATGGCGTGCTCTCTAACTCCAAAACGGAAATTCTGGCCGGCAAAGTCACCTTTTTGAATTTCTCTCTTGCCCTCTAAATAGGTCTTATTGGAGGGAGCTAAATCAGCAGATCCGCCACAGAGATAGGGCAAATTGTCAGCCAGTAGAGGTAAGACTTTTCCGCTGGCCTTTCTGGTTGCTATCTCTGCTTCAAAATCTAGCTCTTCCAATCTGGCTTCCAGAGTCTCTGGCAATTGAAGGTTTTGAGCCTGTTGCCATTGGTTATAAAGTTCCGGGTATTCCTGCTGCCAGTTGCGAAATTTCTCCTGCCACTCCTCATATTGCTGTTCTTTTTCGGTCATTTTATCCTGCCAGAAATCTCTTACCTCTGCTGAAATATAAAATTTCTCCTCTGGAGGTAAGCCGATTTTTTGTTTTAAGCCTCTAACTTCTTCTTCTCCCAGGGGAGCACCATGGGCGGCAGCGCTATCCTGCTTATTGGGAGCACCATGAGCAATATGAGTTTTGGCCAATATTATAGCTGGCTTATCCTGATTGGCTTTAGCTTCTGCTATAGCCTCTTTGAGTGCTTCAATATCATGTCCATCAACATCATCAATTACCTGCCAGTCATAGGCTCTAAATCTAGCGGCCACATCCTCAGTAAAGGCTAAATCTGTGCTACCCTCAATGGATATTTCATTGTCATCATAAATAGCTATTAATTTGCCTAAACCCAGATGACCGGCCAGGGAGGCAGCCTCACTAGAAATACCCTCCATCAGACAACCATCTCCAGCAATGGTATAGGTATAATGGTCTATTATTTCCAGACCCGGGCGATTAAATTTTTCAGCCTGCATTTTTTCAGCAATAGCCATTCCCACTGCATTAGCAAAACCCTGCCCTAGGGGTCCGGTAGTCGTCTCCACACCGGGAGTATCACCATGCTCCGGGTGGCCTGGGGTGGGATAACCGAGTTGTCTGAAATTCTTCAAGTCCTCTAAAGATAAATCATAACCAGCAAGATGGAGCAAAGAATATAACAACATAGAACCATGACCGGCTGACAGAATGAAACGATCTCGATTTGGCCAATCAGGGTCTTTAGGATTATGTTTCATTATTTCACTAAATAATAGGGTGCCGATTTCGGCACAGCCTACGGGCATACCAGGATGACCGGAGCCAGCTTTTTCTACACCATCGACTGCTAAACCCTTTACTATATTTGCTGCTTTTTCTAACATGTTATCTGCCTCCTATATGATTAAATTCTGACATTAAAACTAGAGCAACAGTTTAGCTATAATATTAATTAAATACCAAATAATTTAATAGTCAGTTAAAATTTTACTAACTATTTCCCTCCAGGTCAAGTTCAGCAATATCAGCGTCTGTAAAGAGATAGGTTTGATTACAAAACTGACAGCCTATTTCCACTTTGCCCTGTTCTGCTAAAGTTTTTTTAATATCTTCAGGGTCTAAACCTCTAATCAGGGATAATACCCTCTCCCGACTACAGCGACAATCATATTGTACCTCTTTACTTTCCAGGACTTTAAAATCTAATCCCTCTAGTATTTGATTTAGGATAGCTTCTGGCTCCATGCCTTCACTTATCATTTCTGTTACCGAACTGATTCTATTAATATTTTTTTCTAAAGTGGTTATTGCCTTTTCCTCAGCTTCGGGAAATAATTGAATTAAAAATCCTCCGGCAGCTGCCACGGTCATCTCAGGGCTGACAAGCACTCCAACTCCCACCGAAGAAGGGGTCTGTTCAGATTTGGTAAAATAATAGGTGATATCTTCTCCAATTTCCCCGCTGATTAGAGGAACCTGTCCCTGATAGGGTTCTTTCAAACCCAGGTCTTTTCTAACTATTAATTTCCCCTGACCAATCCCCTTACCTACTGCAATTTTACCACTATCATTAAGGGGTAGATTAGCATCAGGATTTTTTACATAACCACGCACTTTCCCATAGAGGTCTGCCTCAGCTACTATTTTATCCAGAGGACCGTCACCTGTTATCGTTAAAGAGACCTCTTTGCCAGATTTTAACAGAGAAGCTATCATAAGAGCACCCGTCAAAGCTCTTCCCAGGGCCGAAGTTGCCAGAGGAGAGGTATTATGTAACTGTCTGGACTTTTCCACCACTCCCGTTGTTGTGGCTGCTATGGCCCTTATCTGACGGTCAGTGGTTATGGCTCTAATTAGCCTGTCTTCTTTTTTATCTATCTTATCATCTTTTTGGTTATCTATCATCTTTATCGTCCTTCCTTATAGACATAACTTATTAAGTACTTCTCTCACTGCCCCTTCTCCTCCTCTATTTTGGGTAACATAGGTGGCCACCGTCTTCACCTCTGAAGCTGCATCCCTGACAGCCAGAGGTAGGCCTACTATCTTTAGGGCAGGAAGGTCATTTAAGTCATCACCAATATAAGCTGTCCTGTCCAGGCTTACACCAATTTCGTGACATAGGCCTCTTACCACAGGAGCTTTATCCTGGATGTTTTGATAAACATATTTAATGCCTAATTCTTGAGCCCGCTTTGCTGTTATCTCTGATTCTCTACCAGTAATTAAGGCAATGGATAAACCCTTTTGTAAGGCTTTGACAATCCCTAACCCATCCCGGGCATTGAAAACCTTAAAAAGCTCCTCCTGTGGTCCTAAGTATATTTTGCCATCTGTTAAAACTCCATCAACATCACTGATAAAAAGTTGACAGGAAAATTCCTCTAATAGAGTCGTCTTTCCCATTTTAATCTACCTCTCTCTGGCTAAGTTTTTTTCTTTTAATTCTAGATTTACGCGATTGTTTTACCATTGTAAAGACTACTCCTGATAAAATCATTGCTCCCCCTAATAAGGTCAGAGGAGTTATTCTGTCACCTAATAATAACCAGGCCCAGATTGTAGTCAATATAGGTTCACCGATTATAGCTACAGAAACTAAAGTAGTGGGCACATACCTCACGGCCAGATTTAAAACCGAGTGTCCTATTACGGTGGGCCCGGCTGCTAAAGCGATTAAAAATAACCAGTTTTGACTTCCATAACCAGTAAAGGGTAGTCCTGCAAACAAAACTCCCAGGAGCAAAAATAGAGAAGCATAACAGTAGACAACATAGATATAGGGAAAATAATCCAGTTCCTTGCGCAAACTACGACCGGAAAAGAGATAAATACCAGCAAAAAAGGCAGCTAATATCGCCAGGGAGTCACCTAATATGCTTGCAAAAAGATTACTTAAATCCCCCATGCCGACAATAAAACTACCTGTTACAGCCAGGACCACACCAATAATAATGCCTGGCTGCAAATCATCCTTAGCCCAGAGAGCTTCAAAAAGCATGGTGAATATAGGCTGAAGAGCAATAAAAATAACCGCATTAGCCACCGCTGTATACTCAAAGGCTGTAACCCAAAAAATAAAATGGATGGCCAGAAAAAATCCTACCATTACTGGTCTTTTATCAATAAAGAGAGAAAAATGACAATCTCTTCTCTTAAGAAAAATGGGAGTTAAAAATACAACACTTAAAAACATTCGATAAAAAGAAATAATCAAGGGGTGCACATCAGTAACGGCTACCAGTATTCCAGCAAAGGATATGACTAAAACACCGGCAGCAAGAATAATATAGATGTTTTTCTCCAAATCTAAGTTATAATTCATTATTAGTCCTTCCATGGTAATTTGCTAAAATCTCTTAATGGCAATATTTTTTCAGAAGACGGTTTGAGCTCAACTACCTCTCCACAATGCTCTATTTCCAGAGTTTTACCAGTCAATATCCGATAACCGGTCCCCTCTTCTGTCACCTTAACTCTAATATGTCGCCCTTTAAAATATATGGTAAATTGATAGCTATCCAATTTCTCTGGCAGATAGGGTTTGAAGCTCAAAGACCCTTTATAATTTCTCATGCCAGCAAAACCATAGACCAAGGTCATCCAGGCGCTGCCCATACCAGCAGTATGTAAACCCTGATATGTATTTTCGTTAAAATCATCTAAGTCTATCCTGGCTGTTTGGATAAAATATTTATAGGCCTCTTCCTGATAACCGATTTCTGAAGCAATGATGCTATAAACTGAGGGAGAGAGGGATGAATCATGGGTTGTTTTAGGTTCATAAAAATCGTAATTGCGTTTTTTATCCTCTAGAGAAAATTGATCTCCCAATATTAGCATCAATAAAATAACATCAGCCTGTTTAATCAGTTGATATCTCCAGATAGTCAGGGGATGCCAGTTCTTAACTAAAGGCAACTCACTATCAGGTATCTCCTCTTCAATATCAATGGGTTCTTTACAGAGAAAAGAATCATCCTGAGGATGGATTTTAAGCTCCTCATCGTAGGGCAGGTACATGTTTTCAGCTGCTGCTAACCACTCTTCAACTTCGCTCTGGGATAGATCAATTTTTTCTACTAATTGATTGAACTTATCAGGAGCTTCTTCTTCCATCCTCACTATGGTATCTCTGGCAAAGAGAAGATTAAACTTTGCCAGGTAGTTGGTGTAACAGTTGTTATCAACTCCTGGTTTATATTCATCAGGACCACAGACTTCATTTAAATAAAACTCTCCCCCGCACTCTTTTACATAGTCACCGCGACTTGCCCACATGCGGGCTGTTTCTACTAATATTTCAGCTCCTTTATCGTAGAGAAAATCAAAATCTTCGGTGGCAGTTACATAAAGATAAATAGCATAGGCAATACCAGCGTCAATGTGAAACTGAACGGTAGACCCCATGAAAAAGCCAGAAGCTTCCTTGCCATTTATGGTTCTCCAGGGAAAAAGTGCTCCCTCTACCTTGACCCTGGTGGCATTTTTCCGGGCTTCTTCTAAAATATTATAGCGATATTCAAGTAATTTACGAGCCACCTCTGGTCTGTTGAATAAATAAAAGGGAACAATATAAGTTTCAGTATCCCAAAAATAATGTCCTTCATAAAATTCCCCTGTTAAACCCTTAGCAGCAACGCTAGTTTTTCCATCTTTTCCCGTAGATTGAAGCAGTTGAAAGGCATTAAAACGCAGAGCCTGCTGGATAGAGCCATCACCTCTCACAAATACATCAAAGTCCTGCCAGAAGTCCTCCATATATTTTTTTTGGTTTATTTTGAGCTCCTTCACTCCCTGGTTAAAGCCCTGGTTCACATCTGTCATAGCCCGGTTTAAAATTCTATCCCTTCTAGTCTCAACAGAATCATGAAAGGCAGCAAATTTAGTCAAAGAATATTCTTCCTCTGGTCGGACATAGAAGGAGAACTCTTCTATTATTTTATCATCAATTATGAATTTATCCTCACTCCATTGAGTATCTGCTGGCAGTTTAAGATCATGTTTAAAGGCGCCAGCTATGGCAATTCTGCTCTGGGAGGTCTGTTGAGTTAAGTAAGAGCGATTATTGGCAAATCCGGCGTTGATGACTTCAAGATTACGTTCCTGGCGAAAATGATGGAAGTTATGAGTTCTTCCTTCAACCGTTGATACCAATCTTATATTGTCTTTGAAATTTAACGGCCTTATGCGATAGTCTATTAAAGCTAGATATTTATTGGTTAGAGATATTAACCTGCTGATTTCAACTTTTATCCTATCACCTTTAGGACTCTCCCAGATGAAATTTCTCTTTAATAGCCCATTTCTCATATCTAATATTCTCTTATATTCTTCCACCTTACCCGTTAACAGGTCTAACTTTTCCTCTCTTATATATAAATTAATACCAGTCCAGTCCATAAGATTGACTATGGTTTGACTATATTTGGGCAGGTTAGGAGCCTCTTCTCCATAAATAATTTCCTCAGAATCATAAACTCCATTTATGTAAAACCCAGGACTGGTGGTGGACCTGGGACCAGAATAATCTTCTTCCAGATTTCCCCGGAGTCCAAGGTAACCATTTCCCAGGGAGAATATTGCTTCATTGCGATGATTATCTTCAATAGTAAATTCTTCTTCTATCACATGCCAGGGATGAATTTTAAATAAAGGTTCACGTTCTAATTTTTTTTCATGAAAACCTCTCATAATAAACCTCCTCTATTAGCCTCCTCCTATAAGGGGAAAAATGCTAATTACATTACCTGCTTTTACGGAATCAGATAAATCAACATGGTGTCCATCAAGCAATATTATATTAGCTTCATCAGGGGGAATAGAAAAATGCTGTAAAACTTCTTCAATATTATTTACCTTCGAAGCTTTTATCCTGTTATCTTTTCTTTTTCCTTCTAAACTGTATTTTTCCAGGCCACCATATAGGTTAACTATTATTTCAGCACTCATTATCTTCTCCTCCATATATATAAGGGGAAAAATCCGTCAACTTCAATTCCTCTAAGGTTTCCTGAAGCGGAAAGCCTTCAGAGTCCCAGCCTCTTAACTGGTAGTAATCTGCCAGCATTTTTTCTTCAACAACGACCTCACCCCTGAGCGGGCCACTGCCCTCTTCATTTTTAAATCTTGCCGGTAAAGTATCATCTTTTTTACGAAAACCCACCGCTAGATTGTAAATCTTTTCTAAATTCCAGATCCTTGCCCCCAGTAGATAAAATTCAGCTGCTGCAAATTCTAAGCCGGTAACCGCCTCTAGCATCTCACGATAAAAACCTTCAGCCAGAGCAAAAAGGGTAAACTTGCAGACAATTAAGGAGTCTAGAATAGCATTTAAATCCTGTTGCTGGATTAAAAGACTGGCTTTACCCTGTTCAGAAAACCTGTCAATCCTCTCCGGTAATCCCAGCATTTCAATGTTAAGCATACTGGCTCGCAAATGGCAAGCTCCTCGATTGGAGGTAATATAACCTAAAGCCTGGCCCTTCATGCCCCGGGGGTCAAAGGCAGGAATATCCAGTTTTTTGACCTGCATAGCTAATTCAGGATGGCCCATCTCCCGGGCAAACTCTAAAGAACCTTCGGCCAGACTAGCTCCTAAACCCTGGCGGAAGGCAATTTTTTTAAGTAGGTTTTCCAGTCCTGAATGATCGGCAAAGGAAAAGGAGTGGTCAGAGTAGCCCTTCTCGCTAAGTTCCATTAAGCAGGCTATTACAGAACCTGTAGAAATAGTATCAAGACCCAGCTCATTGCAGATATGATTTAACTCGGTTATTTTATCGGGATCAGAGATAGCAAGATTGGGTCCTAAAAGCCCTATGGACTCATACTCTGGCCCTGATTTCTCTCCTTCATCAGTAGCAATTTTTCGGGCACAGGCAATGGGACAATTAAAGCAACTGCCGCTACTGGACTCCATACTTGCTGTTAATTGTTCCCCTGATATATTATCAGCCTGAACAAATTGGGTTTCTTGAAAATTTTTGGTGGGCAGTATACCAGCCTCGTTGCTTAAGTTTACCAGCATGGCGGTACCAAAATCTTCTAAACGGCTGCTGGTCAAAGAGCTCTCCTGTAAATAGGTGAGAGATTTTTCTTTGATTTGCTCAGTTTTATCATAATCAGCTATTTCTGGCTCCTGGGAGCCGGTAATAGAGAGAGCCTTAAGATTCTTACTTCCTAAAACTGCCCCTAATCCTCCTCGCCCTAAAGTTCTATTTTTCCCCACTGCAACGGTGGCAAACTTCACTTTGTTTTCACCCGCCGGACCAATATAAAGGTGTTCATACCGGGGTAATTTTTGCTTTAAATATTGCCAGGTATCACCGGTAGGCCGGTGCTTAAGGTCGTCACAGTTAATAAACTGGCATTCTCCTTCATTGATTTGCAATCTGGTAAGCTTTTCAGCTCGCCCTCTAATCAACAGGGCATCGTAACCAGCTCCTTTTAAAGCCGGCCCGAAAAATCCCCCGGCATTTGAATCAAAGATAGTGCCGGTAAGGGGAGATCTAGTGGTTAAGGTCATGCGACCAGAGGTAGGAACCACCGTTGCTGTCAGCGGCCCAGTAGCAAAAATTAAAAGATTATCCGGGTTTAAAGGAGGCACCTTTAACTGATCCATAAAGTAAAAAAACAATCTTACTCCTAACCCTCTTCCGCCTAAAAATTCATGGTAAAGCTCTGGTGGCAATTGATAGCTATTTTTTTTCTGGTTAGTTAAATCTATTAATAAAATCTTTCCCATCCAACCCTGCATAAATTTGATTTTCCTTTCTATAAAGCAAAACATTAATTTAATTGCAAATAAACATTTTCAGACTGCAACGCTTTTAGTGTTCAGTAATATCTCCCTTTAAAACAGCTATGCCATGGGGTATGATCTCAATCACAGTTTCCAGGCACTCCCTGACAGCTTTTGGATTTCCCGGTAAATTTAATATTAGACTTCTGGCCCTTAAACCAGCAGTAGCTCTGGAAAGATAGGTCAGTTCAGTGTATTTAGCTGTTTCCTTTCTCATTTTCTCCCCTAAACCGGGGACCTCTTTTTCTATTACCTCTTTAGTTGCTTCAGGTGTTATATCCCGGGGAGCAAAACCGGTTCCCCCGGTGGTGATAATCAGGTCAGCGATCTCATTATCAGCAAGGTGCTTTAATTTATCTATGATCATCTCCCTTTCGTCAGGTATGATTTCATAAAAGGCTATTTCATCTCCCTGCCGCTGAAAAATTTCTTTTATTTCCGGCCCGCTATCATCTTCTCTTTCACCCTGATGGCCTTTATCACTAATGGTCAGTACCGCTACTTTCATTTTTTACCCCCTCCAACAGAATTTTCATGCCTGTCTTTACTCTTCCTCCCTGTAAAACTCGAGCAAATATTCCTTCTTTAGGCATTATACATTCTCCTACAGTCTGGGCAATGGCACAACCATCGTGGCATTCTTTACCTATCTGGGTAACCTCTAAAACCACTTCTGAACCTAAATATATTTTGCTGCCTACAGGTAAAGTATGAAGGTTAATCCCCCTGGTAGTAATATTTTCGGCAAAATCACCATAGCCAATGAAGGTCTTATCGTCAAGCTGGGAGATCATTTTGGCCATGCTCTCCTCAGCTAATAAACTAACCTGGCGATGCCCTTTACCAGCATGGGCGTCATTCTTTACTCCCCTTTCTTCGATGAGCTCAATCTCCGGCAGGGGTTTTTTAACTGTACCCTTTTCTTGACTGAGTGAAACAGCTACTACTTGACCGCGGTAATCAGTGAGAGAATCTCTTTTTATAGTTCCCGAGCTACCACCTTCTTTTTCCTTGAGCAGTAGCTCACCAATCTCCATTGTTTTATCGATAGCCTTGCACATATCATAAATTGTCAGAGCAGCAGAGCTGACTCCCTGCAGGGCCTCCATCTCCACCCCCGTTGAATAGTCAGTCTTAACAAGACAGCTTATTTTGATTTCATCAGGTTGGATGATTTCAAATTTAATATCAATTTTGCTGAGCAGTATCTGATGGCATAAAGGTATCAGTTCACTGGTTTTTTTAGCCGCCATGATGCCTGCAAGTTTGGCCGTCTGTAACACTGCCCCCTTTTCAATCTTACCGGCAACAATTTGCTGCAGGGTGGCAGGTTTCATTTTAATCTTGCCTGTGGCAATAGCCTTTCTTTTACTGGAATCTTTGCCGGAGATATCAACCATAGTAGCCTCTCCTTCAGCAGTTAAATGAGTAAATTTATTCTGCAATTTCTCAACCTCCAATCTGAGACATATTTCTGGCTAATTTTTGCTCCCTAGTTAGCCTGTGACTACTGGGTTTTAAACTGCTAGCCTCAGCCAGTTTCTGAGCCAAAATATTATCGGGATATAGGTTGCCTTCTTCATCATAAAGCTTTATTTCGTTATTACCAGCCAGACAGGGTTTTAAATATCCGTCCGCTGTCAATCTCAATCTATTACAGCTATCACAGAAATTATGAGATAGGGGCGAGATAAATCCAATCTTCCCCTGACTACCAGCCAATTGATAGTTTTGCGCCGGACCAGAGCCGGTCATCTCAATGGGTTTAAGTTTATGACCTGCTTCCTCAATTATGGTCTTTATTTCAGTGGTGGATATATATTGGTCTTTTTTATCCTTGCTTTCTCCATTTAAGGGCATTAATTCGATAAATCTGACCTGTATTGCTTTTTGCTGGCTAAATTCAACAAAATCTAGCACTTCATCATCATTAAAATCTCTAATTATAACCACATTTAATTTAACCGGATTTAAATTAACTTTTTTAGCAGCTTCTATTCCAGCAATAACCTCAGAAAGCCCGGCAACTCTGGTTATTTTATTAAACCGTGAAGGTTTAAGAGTATCTAAGCTTATATTTATCCGGTCTAAACCAGCTTGTTTTAGCTCCGGGGCTTTATCCTTTAAATAAAAGCCGTTGGAGGTCATGCTCAACTCTTTTAATCCAGGAAGGGTAGAAATATTTTCAAGTAAACTCAAAACACCCTTGCGAACCAGAGGTTCTCCCCCGGTAATTCTTATCTTTTTTATGCCCGCTGCTAAGGCTATTTTAACAAACCTTTCTATTTCTTCATAGCGCATAATCTTATCATGTTCTTTATATTCCACCCCTTCTGGAGGCATACAATAGCGACAGCGGAAATTGCAGCGGTCAGTAATTGAAATTCTCAAATAATCAATTTTGCGATTGCAGCTAGCATTAATCCCCATGATTAATCCCTCCAGGCTTGCAGTATCTAATTCTATCATCTAAATCCGTTGGTAGTTTGTAGCCCTCCTGCTTTATTATTTCCTGTTCTATTTCTGGCCCAGTAACAATCTCCAAAAGCTTTTTTATAGCTGGATGTTCCTCTAATCTGGCTGGAAAAATTAATTCAAATCTTTCTGTTGCTATGGGAATAAAATCTAAATCAAAGGCCTCAGCCATCGCTTTTATGCCCAGGCTGGCTTCAGCTGTACCGGCAGCAACAGCTTGAGCTACAGCTGCATGGGTATATTCTTCCCGGTCATAACCAGTGATGTCCTCTGCTGCAAGCTCATTGTTGTTTAATAAATAATCAAATAATATTCTAGTTCCCGCTCCTCTCTGGCGGTTTATAAAAGAAATATTTTTTTCTGTCAGATCTTTCAGCTCTTTAACTTCAGCAGGATTACCCCGAGGTACCAATAGACCCTGTTCTCGCCAGGCTAAAGTAAAAAGAGCATATCTTTCCTGGCCTATTTTCTCCAGATAAGGTATATTATATTCACTCTTTTCAGGGTTAAGAAGATGGGCGGCAGTTAGCTGACATTCTCCTCTAACTAAGGCCTGCAGACCGGCCTGACTTCCACGGGCCTGTAATTTTAAGCAGTAGGAACTATAATCCTGGCTGAGTTGTTCCTGGATTATCTCTAAAAGAGGATCATTGCTACCTAACAGCAATAAATTATTTTTAAGCTGGCTTTTGCTCTCCCCCTTAAAGAGTACTACTTCGGCCTCAGAGCCTGGACTTAATCCTTCTCTTTCTGCTGGTATCATTAAGAGGCCATCTGCCTTAAGCAATGATTTCATGGCAGCAGCTCCCCTGCTTCTGGGCACTGCTATCGGCTGGGGCTCTTTTTCTTCCCCTTGATCAGTTAAGGGAAGAAAGAGATTGGCCCTTAAAAATTCTAACCGTCCAGGATGAGATGTTACCTTGCGCAATACTTTAGCAGTAACCTTAGGATATTCCCTTTCCTCTTTCTGGCCAGTTAACCAGTTTAATAAAGGCACGGCAAAGAGATGAAAATCTAACAGGCAGGATAAGGGGTAACCAGGTAGTCCAATTACCGGTTTATCCTGTAATTGCCCCAGTAAGACTGGTTTGCCAGGAGATATAGCTACACCGTGGAGTAAAACCTCCCCTTTGTCCGCTATTATCTGAGGAGTAAAATCCTTTTTGCCGGCTGAGGAACCCGCTATCACCAACAAGAGGTCAACTTTTGAGGCCAGTTCTTCAACAGCCTCACTAATTTTATTATAATCGTCAGGGATAATACCAGCAAAATTTACCTCGATATTATTACTCTCAGACCAGCTTTTTATCATAGTTGAATTAAAGTCAACAATTTCTCCTACATCAGGTTCTTTTTCAGCAGAGACAATCTCATCACCGGTGGCAACAAGGCCAAGTTGAGGCTTTTTATATACTTCCACCTTTCCTATCCCGGCTTCAATTAAGGCGCCAAGATCATACTCCTGTATTTTTTGGCCGGTAGTCAGAAGTTGTTCGCCCTTAAGAACACTCTCCCCTATGGTTCTAACGTCCTGCCAGGGTGAGACTGCAGAGTAAATCTTAGCTTTATCTGCTGATAATAATTCCACTTCTTCTATTTTTATCACGGCATTATACCCCGGAGGAAGAGGCTCACCGGTATTTACTTCAACAAAATCAGTATTTTTTTCTAAAATTTTAGGATTTCTTTCATTGACTCCCTTGATAGAGTCAGCTTTCACCGCTATGCCATCCATGGCAGCTGCATTATATTGGGGAGCAGAGCGCCTGGCCCTTACCGGACTGGCAGCAATCCTGCCCCTGGCCTGGGGCACAGGAATAGTTGTCTTTTTAGGTGTTATCTGCCGGTAAAACTCTCGCCAGATTTTCTTGGCTTCTTTTAAGTCTTTTTTAGCCAGATAGATATTCCTGTTAGTCATTGTTATCTCTTTCCTTTCTAAAAAGCAAGCCCTTATTATCGGTAAGTTTAATAACCTCTACCCTGGAGCCTGCTGATAGACCCTCATGTCCCCGGGGGATTCTAACTACACCTGCTGAATTTACCAAAGTAGTTATCAGGTTGGATTTGCCGGCAATTGGACTAGCAAAATTTATTTTTTTCTTTTCTTCCTGAGAGTAGCTGCGGGATAAAGAGACCGGGAAAAATTCTTCTCGACCGGAATCAGAAAATATAGGGGCTGCCAGATTAGCAGTAATCGCTTCCTGGTATATTTCATCTTTTTCTGGCAAAGCAAGGCCCCGCCCTAAATGTAATATTGCCGGAATTAATAGACTGGCCACCACTAATGCCGAGGAGGGGTTACCTGGCAGGCCGATAATTGGTTTCTGGCATAAGATACCTAATACTGTTGGTTTGCCAGGCTTTACAGCCAGACCATGGAGTATAACCCCTGGTTCCCCCAACTCATTAATAGTATCAATGGTTAAATCTTTTACCCCCACAGAGCTTCCTCCTGATAAAACAACTAAATCCTTGTCTAGAGATTCTTCTATGGCTTTTTTTAAAGTTTCCTTTTCATCTTTCACTATTCCGTATATCTGGCTTTTAAAACCCCATTCTGCCAGCAAAGCAGCCAGAGCATAACTATTTATATCCCTGATTTGCCCTAATTTTCTTTCCTCCTGTGGCGGGATAAGCTCATTGCCAGTGGAAATAATCGCTACTTCGGGCTGGCTAAAGACAGGAACTCTAGCAATTCCAAGACCAGCTAAGGCCCCAATCCCGGCTGCTGCTAATTTTTTGCCAGCCGGTAGCAGTATTTCTTCGGCTTTAATATCATCACCTTTTTTTATCACATTTTCCCCGGGGGCCAGGGCCGCCATTACTTCTATCTGTCCCTCTCTGATTTCTTCCGTATCTTCTATCATAATACAACAGTCTGCTTCCTCTGGCAACATCCCCCCAGTTGGTATAGCTGCCACTTGCCCTGGAGATAGAGAAAAATCAGGTGACTTCCCCATCTTTATCTCCTTTTTCACCTGTAAATAAACCGGCATATTGGGATTTGCTCCAAAGGTATCTTCTGCCCTGGCAGCATAACCATCAACGGCTGAACGAGAAAAGGGCGGTAGATCCTCACCGGCCTTTAAAGTTTCTGCTAAAATCCGATCTTTAGCCTCCTCCAGAATTACTTTTTCCTGGTCAGCAAATAATTTTGGAGAAATATATTTTTCTAATATAGTTATTAACTCTTCAGTATTTGTTAATTCTAGAAATTCCTCAACCATAAGGATAACCCTCTCCTCCTATTTAAATAGCCCCAGCTGACAGCGTCGTACTTTAATCTTCTCTCTATTTAATTTCTTGCCAAATTCACCATAACCCCAGCCCAAAAGATCACTTATCAATTGAGCCCTATAGCAGCTTATCTCCTCTCCTGGAAGAGTGAATTTCAGATCAGTGAGATCTTTATTATCTTGTAATTCAAAATAATCTACTATTAAATGGGATCTTTCTTTAACTTTTTCTTCAATTTCATTTTCTGGTGGAGCTTCGCTAACATAGATATTTAAGCCTGAGTTTAAATATTCCGATATTCTATTGCCCTCCACTAATAGATAATCTATATCGGCAAAGTACTGATAGGCCTTCTCTAAAGAAGAGTTTAATTCAGATAAAGGAGCTGAAAGATAAATAACCCTTGCTTCTTCAGTGCTGATATAAGAGGAAATCCCCGGTGACTCTGCTCGCATAATATTAGGATCATCGGTGACCATCGCCGAGCCTGACTCTTTTATTTCCCCCTTTAAAATCCCTAAACCACATCTTAAGTTGTTTATCAACATCACTCCAAATTTAGTGCGACCCTGTCCATTTTCTTGCCCTGTTAAAGAGATTGTTTCCATAGATATCAACTTCCTTCCCTATTAAAGCAATTTCTTAATATTTTTTATAAATCCTGCAGGATAATAGTTATTTTTTATTGAAATAAGTTAAGTGATAGAACTTTTCCAGCTATTAATTGTCCTTTTATCATTGTATCAGAAAGCAGGGTAAATCTCCAGTTTTTTCCCTGCTAACAGGAGGTCATAAAATTTGTCTGGACTTTATAAAAATATCATCGAAAAAAATTCTACCCTGGATAAAAAAATATACAATAAATCTTCCCTTACAGCAATAAGTCATGCCATAGAAGATGTGGTCAGCGAATTAGAACTACAGGCCGATATGTATGTATTTTTCCAGAAAGAAAAGTTCTTTTTATTAGAATTGGTCAGATATCAAAGGCTGGCAGAAATCTGTCAAAATTTATACCTCTTCGCCGAAGAGTTCTCTCCTGAAGTCAGGGAGAAAATTCCCCAGGCTACCTTAGTTGATTTAAATAGTTTTGCTCCTAAAATAAGTCAGGAAATGTTAAAGGAATGGTCTGTTATTGTAGAACATCAGGATTACTCCATGGCTTTGATAACCAGGGAAATTCCTGAACTGCAAGAAATAGAAAATGATGTCTTCCGCACCTTTAAAGGTAGCTTGATTTTTGACCTGGACCTCATATCTCGCTCAATTGAAGAGGTCAATCTTTTATTGGAACTCGACCTGGCAGGGCCAGAGAGAACTGGAGTCGAAGAGAAAGAGATTAAAGATTATGAGCAGCGAGAGGATCAAAAAATTTTAACTTTATTTTTGAATAATGCCCTAACTGAAGTGGAAAATAACCTCAATATAATGGCTAACCAGAATGTCATGTTAGAACACTCCTTAGCAGAAAATGAGAAGAGAACGAAAGAGGTTATAAAGAGATTATGTTTTGCTGCTGAGTATAAGGATGAGGATACGGCTTTGCATTTGATTCGTCTTAGTTTCACTGCCACTTTGCTCTATGCTCAAGTTGTTTCCGACTGGCAAAAATTAGAGCTTATGTTCTACAGCTCCTTAATGCATGATATCGGCAAAATTGGTGTCCCTGATAAGATTCTCTTTAAACCTGGAAGCTTAAATGAAGCCGAGTTTGCCGAAGTAAAAAAACATCCCGAAATAGCCCGGCAGATTTTACGGAATTCAGACCATGAAATGATAACTATGGCCCAAAACATTGCCTATACCCACCATGAAAAATGGGATGGAAGTGGATATCCGCAGGGTTTAGCCGGGAAAGAGATACCTTTAGAGGGTAGAATTGTGGCCATCGCTGATGTCTTTGATGCCCTGTTGGCTGAGCGGGTCTACAAGGAGGCCTATAGTCTGGCAAAAGCAAGGGAAATTATGCTGCAGGAAAAAGATAGCCATTTTGATGGAGATTTGTTAGAAATATTTTTTGCTAATTTGGATTTTATTATGGCCTACCGCAAGCAAATCAGCCAGAGTTTTGCCAGCTTAGAAGAACATGAAGTCACGGCTCATTATTTTCAACTGGAACCTAACTTCGCTGTTTTTGCCAGGGAAAACTCCCCTGCCTTTAGCCAGGTCTTTGAGCAAGCTAAGTCTGATTAAAAGTTAATTATTAGCCTGTTAATTTAAAAAAATTACGCTAACTTTAGGAGAATAAAAATGACAGCTAAAAATTATTTCCTCAACTATAACCCTGTCACGGGAGAAGAGATTGGCAAGTACTCTATACCCAGTCAATCAGAAATAATTAAGGCTAAAAAAAGTGCTACAGAAGCCAGCCAGTTCTGGAAAGATAGCTCTTTTTCTAAGCGCAGTGAACTGCTTAAGGAAATACGCAAAAAAATTATCGCTAATCTTACTGAGCTTATTGAGACTATTTGTCTTGATACCGGTAAAGTGCAGCTCGAGGCTCTAATGGCCGATATTTATCCCAGCCTAGAAATACTATATTATTATGAAAAAAATTTAGCCGATATTTTGCAACCAGAAAAACGCAAAACCCCCTTGACAGCCCTGGGCAATAAATCCTGGGTGGAATACTACCCTCGAGGGGTGGTGGCTATTATTTCCCCCTGGAATTACCCCTTCCAGTTATCCCTGGTGCCAATTATAACTGCTATAGCAGCGGGAAATGCTGTCATTTATAAACCCTCAGAAGAGACCCCCTTAACGGGAGAAAAAATAGCAGATTTGTTTGCAGATATTACTAGGCTGCCCTCAGGATTATTGCAGATTATTCAGGGACCGGGAGAGGTTGGTAAAGGGCTTATTGAAAGTGGCCCGGATATGATTTTCTTTACCGGTAGTGTGGCTACAGGAAAAAAGATAATGGCTCAGGCAGCTAAAAAATTAATCCCCGTAGAATTAGAATTAGGTGGAAAAGACCCCTTTATCGTCTTAAAAGATGCTCCCCTGGCCAGGGCAGCAACAGGAGCGGTCTATGGCGCCTTTGCTAATACTGGGCAGTTATGTGTGGGAGCAGAAAGATTTTATGTCCAGGAGGAGATAGCCGAGGAATTTAAAGAACTGGTAAAAGAAAAAACTAAGGAGTTGAGAGTTAATCAGGGTCCCAAGGGAGATATTGGGCCTTTAACGACCCCGCAACAGAAGAATAAAATTATTGAGCAGATAGAAGAGGCTTTAGCTAAGGGAGCAAATATCATTGAGCCTGATAATTTCACCTCCTCTCTTCATGATAATAATATCTCCAGAGAAGAAGCTTATCCTGCTGAAATACAACCAGTTATCTTAGATAATCTTGAGGAAGATCTGAAAATATTACAGGAGGAAACCTTTGGCCCGGTCATGCCTATTTTAACCTTTTCTTCAGTTGATGAGGTCATTCAAAGAGCAAATAATAGCCATCTGGGATTAAATTCCAGCGTCTGGAGCAAAGATCGCCAGCTGGCCAGAAGGATTGCCCGGGAGCTCGAGACAGGAAACTGCATGATTAATGATGTCATCAAGAATGTAGGAAATCCTTACCTGCCCTTTGGCGGAGTAAAGATGAGCGGTATTGGGAGATATCATGGCCCGGAGGGGTTAAAAAATTTCTCTAATACCAAGTCAATAATGTTAAATAAATCCCAGGCAGAGAAGGAACTCAACTGGTTTCCCTTCAAAGAAGAAGTCTATCAGGATTTAAAAACCTATCTGGAAAATTATTATGGTGATCGTTCTCTGTTAGAAAAAATTTCGGGAACAATTCCCTTATTGCTCCGCTTTCTGAAAGGATGAGGTTTATGTTAAATTTATTCGAGTTTTCCTGGCATAGCATTGCTTTCATTGTCATTACTCTGCTGTGGTGGCTGGAGTTCAGGATATTCCCCTCTACTGGAGCTAAACGCAGTGATGCTGGAACTGAGAGTTTTAAATTAATCCTGGCAGCTATCATCTTGACGATTCTTATAAGTATCGTCTCGGCAATTTTGGGTCTTGGCACTCTCACGGGCACAACTGGTCAAATAATCCAAATTATAGGCCTGATTTTTTACTTTTTAGGATTAGTTTTAAGGTACTGGTGTTCTTATCTTTTGGGAATTTATTTTACCCGGGGGGTAACAGTCCAGGAAGGACAGGAGTTAGTTAGTGTGGGTCCTTACCGCATTTTAAGACATCCCCTATATTTAGGGCTGCTGTTATTAACTATTGGCGTGCCACTTTATTTCAGCAGTTTGTTGACTTTAATCCCTGCTTTGCCCCTCCTTCTATGGGCCATTAATAAAAGAATAATATTAGAAGAAGACAAATTGACAGCTACTTTAGGAGATAAATATACTACTTGGAAAAGAGATAGATATCGCTTAATTCCCTTTATATACTGATTTATAAGCCAGAAGGATAGTTTTTTTTAACTGACAAAATTTTCACAGCCAAAAAAAGGAGAGAGATATTCAATGTTGAAATTAAAAATACCGGGATTTAAAGACCTCAAAATAAAAAAATTAGTCTTTGATTACAATGGCACTTTAGCTGAAGGAGGGCACTTGTCAGCAAAGGTCAAGGAAGAATTGGAGGATTTAGCTAATTTTTTTGCAGTATATATAATTACTGCCGATACCTTTGGTACTGTAAAAAATAATTTTTCCGCTAGTCCGGTGCAGATAAAAGTTATTTCCTCTCAAAGGGGAAAAGAAGAAAAAGTTTCCTTTGTGAAAGAGTTAAACCCCGAGGAGGTCTTGGCGGTAGGTAATGGCAGGAATGATAAAGATATGCTCGCCGAAGCTGCTTTAGGAATTGGGGTGCTCAAGGGAGAGGGTATAGCTACAGAAGCTCTGCTAAAATCAGATTTAATCTGTCAGGATATAACCGAAGTCTTTAAGCTGCTAGATAACCCCCGGGGGTTAAAGGCCAGTCTGCGAGGATAACCCTTCAGTATAAGTCCTCGAATTTACAACCAATCTACCCCCGGGGACCTAAAGCAATAATTTTTCTAGTAATAATTTACTGCTGGGTTTGCAAAAAGTATTTTCTTGACCTGTTATATGTTTTTTCGGCTTCAGCATCAAAAAGACAGCCGGGAATTTCATTTTTATTATTATGATATTGGATGCAGGCACAACAATTTCCCTTGCGGGGACAGGGGTCATAGGTGCAGCTACAATAGTCAAGATTATTATCTAACTCAGCGCATTCTGACATTTATTTATTGCCACCTCCTAAAATAATTATGTTGCTAAAGATTTTAGCCATTGTTTAATCCTTTATTTTTTGCACTGCGGACAGAGACCGTAAATTTTAATTTTATGCTCGCTTATCTCATAACCTGTTTCCCGGGCCAGACTGCTTTCATAATCTTGCAAAGGACAATCCAGGCACAATATTTCACCGCAGGAAGTGCAGAGCAAATGATGGTGATGATCGTTAATAAACTCATAGTAGTTTTGGTTTTTGCCGGCAAAATTAAGTTCCTTAATCAGACCCTTTTCATGAAAGTTGCTCAGGTTACGATAAATTGTTGATAGACGGACCTGATAATTATTTTGCTGTAATTGATTGTAAATTTCAGAGGCTGATAAGGGTTTAGAAGAGCTAATCAGAACCTTAAGTATCCTCTTTCGCTGCTCTGTAATCCTAATATCATAATTTGCCAGTAGCTTAGAAATGCTTTCCCCCATATATCTCCCTCCACTCTTAATGACATTATATACTGACCTTTCTACCATGTCAACAATCTTAATGATTAACATAACAGGTTTAATTGAAAAACCCTGCCCGGGGAAGGCAGGGAAAACATGGAGGAGGAAAACAGTTTTTATCTATCAGAAAGCCTGCTTATTAGCAGGCGATCTTTTAAAATCAATCCTTAAGCAGGCCAGACCTTAACTCATAGCTTCGGCTGACCGTTAAACTCTATCCTTATTTGCTATTCAGATTATAACTTTATTCTGTGAGAAAAAATTGAGAAAGAATCAATATTTTTACTAAGATTAATTAATAATATTTTAATCCTCTGATGCCACTAAAGGCAGATAAAAACCAATGGTCGTTCCCTCCCCCTGAATACTCTCGACGAAAACATCCCCTTCATGTTCAATAATAATTTCCCTGGAGATAGCTAAACCTAAACCACTTCCCTCCTTTCCAGGAGTTCGGGCTTTATCGACTTTATAAAATCTTTCCCAGATATTATCAAGTTCATTAGCTGGTATGCCAATCCCTTCGTCTTCCACTGAAATCTTAACCTTTTCCCCTTCCCTTTTAGCCCTTAAATAAATGGGAGAATCTTCAGGAGAAAATTTGCGGGCATTATCTAGAAAATTAAAAAGAACTTGTTTTAATCGAGATTTACTGGCTCTAATAAGAGTTTTTTCTTCAGGTAAAGTAACATTAATTCTATCTCGCATCGAACCTGATTTATTGAAGGTCTCCACTACATTCTCCAGTAGATCTCTGGCCGAAATCACCTCTTTTTCAGCTGAAAAGTCCTGATTTTCATACTCTGCCATGCTCAAAATTTCATCTACTAAAGTGCTAAGTCTATTACTCTCCTGTAAGACTATTTTTAAATATTCTTTTCTTTTCTGGGGGTCATCAACTATACCATCTAACAATATTTCTGTTGAACCTCTAATGCTGGACAAAGGTGCCTTTAATTCATGGGAGACATTAGCCACAAAGTCCTTCTGTAGTTTTTCAAAACGCCAGCGTTCACTAATATCCTGGAAAAGTCCTACCACTCCCCACACAGAATCTCCTACACTAATAGCATTACAGCGCAAAAGGATTCTCTTCTCCTGCTTGCCTTTTTTTAAAGTAAACTCCTGTTGATTAGCCTTTTGCTCACTTAAAGCTTTAGAAAAAGCCTTTAGAACCTGTTCTTCAATCTCAAGACCAGAGAGGCTTTGCTCAACTAAATTATCAGAGAGGTCAAAGAGGTTCCTAAAGGAACTATTGTGGAGAATAATATCTTCATCTTTATCGATAGCTAAAACGCCCTCTTCCATTCCCGTTAAAATATATTTTAATTTATTCCTCTCCCGAGTTAAATCATCTATACTTCTTTTCAGTTCTGTGGAAAGGGAGTTAAAACTATCCCTAAGAGTGGTGAGTTCCCGGCTGGGATTTTCGTCCTGGAAATCCAGTTGCAGTCCATAATCGCCCCGACGCAAATTTAACACAGCCTGACTCATATTTTTTAAGGGACTGGCCAGGGTTCGAGACCAGCCATAGGCCAGAGCAATTCCCAGTATAATAGCAATTAAAGAGGAATAGAGCATCAATCTTCGCACCTGACGGACAGTAGAGTTGATACCCTCAACGGAAGTAAAGACCAATAATCCTCCCACCACTTCATCGACCTGACGTACTGGCATCCCTACTAATAACATTGGCCTTTCAAAATGCTGGGGGTCGACTTCCTGAGAGATGATATTGCCAGCAAAGATAGGCTCCGAATTAAGAAACTGAATATTTGAATCACCGGTATCAAGATAAGGATAACTGTGGATTAAAAAACCTTCATTGTTGATTAGCCAGGCCTGGCCTGAATTGATCTCCGCTATAAGCTGTAGGGTATTGGCAATGCTCTCTTCATCGCGCTCTTCAATAGCATTATATAAAGCCTGATTTAAAACCTGGCTATTATTGATTATTTCTGTTTCTGTTTTAGAAAATTGAAAATTATAGAAGAAATAAATCATAGAAAAACCTAAAATTATTATTATAAGGAGGGAAAGAAGAAAAAAGCGGACGAAGAGCCGGGTGAACAAAGTATTCATGCTTGGAGGAAAATAATTTGCAAAAGACTTTTTTAAATCATTGATTTTTTTCTTCAACTTCAAATTTATAGCCCACCCCCCAGACCGTTTTAATATAGTCGGCGACTGCATCCCCCAGTTTTTGCCTCAAGGACTTAATATGGGTATCTACTGTTCTAATATCACCAAAATAGTCATAACCCCAGACTTTTTTTAACAGGCTTTCACGGTCAAAGACAATCTTAGGAGAAGAGGCTAGAGTCCACAGCAGGTCAAATTCTTTAGGGGTTAACTCTATCTCTTCATCAGCAACCTTAACACTTCTCTCATTCTTGTTGACTGTAAAATCACTGTATTCCAAAACTTCGGAGTCAGATTCATCTTCTCGTTGTAAGCGCCTTAAAACAGCCTTAGCTCGAGCCACAACCTCCCGGGGACTAAAGGGTTTGGTCACATAATCATCGGCACCTAACTCTAACCCCATTATCCTATCGGAATCTTTGGTCTTGGCACTTAGAAAAATTATAGGGGTATTGTTGCCAGGCCGTAACTTCTTGCAGACTTCCCAGCCGTCCATTTCTGGTAACATAATATCAAGGACTATAATATCAGGATTTAACTCCCTGGTTAATTTTAAACCTTCCTGACCTGTAGAGGCAGTATGAACTCTAAAGTTCTCATATTCAAAGTACTCTGTTAAAATCTGTAGTATATGATCATCATCGTCAATAATTAAAACCTGAAATTGATTCAAAATTAAAACCTCCTATGGCTTACTGTTATAATTATATCTTTTTTAGATAGATTTAACAAGAAGAATTCAAGGAATATTTGCCTGAAATATTATAGAGACTTAGTCAAAGTTGCACGCCAAGTTGTAATATAAAAACCACTAAGATACTAAAAATAACAACTGCCAGAAGACTGAACTTTTGATAAGCTAAGATCATGGCTGTTAATCCACCGGCCAGGGCAAACAAGGCAGAGTCCGTGGCGGAAAGAATACCAGGAAAAATCAGGGCTGTCAGAGCAGCCGGAGGAACATAGTTCATAAATCTTTTCCAGAAAGGGGGAAGCTCAATATTAGCCAGAAATACCAGGGGCATCATTCTGGGAAGATAAGTCACCCCGGCCATTCCTAAAATAATTATTAAATATTCAAGCATTCACATCATCTCCAGCAAATAACTTAGCAGCAATAAAGGCTGATATTGCTGTTACCAGGATTATTCTCCAGCCCTCAGCTAAAACTAAAAAAGGATTCCAGGTTAAAAGACTACTAAGAAACAAAGCTAAACTAACTACTATTAGCTTAGGATTAGATTTTTTAACTTCAGGTACTATTATTCCTAAAAACATGGCATATAAAGCAATTTCCATGCTGGACTCCAAAATAGAAGGCATCTGTCCCCCGATTAAAACTCCTAAAACCGTCCCTGAAGTCCAGGCCAGATAGGGTAATAAGATAACTCCCAGGACATAAAAGGCCGATAGGGTTTTGATTTTAGAAGTCGCCAGGAGCGAAAAACTCTCATCTGTAATACCAAAGGATAAGAGAGCCAGCCATCTAGTTGGTAAAGCAGGTAGTTTTTCAGCCACAGTGGCTGACATTAATAGGTGGCGCAGATTAACAAAAAAAGTCGTTAAGATAATGCTTACTCCACCGATGCCAGCCGCTATAAGTTCGATTGCCACAAATTGACTTGCTCCAGCAAAGACAAAGACAGACATCAAAATTGCTATAGCAGCTGGTATTTCTAAAGTCCTGGCAATAACCCCAAAGGCTACCGCTATAGGAACATAGCCAATGGCTACAGGTAAGCCAGCCTTTAAACCGGCTAAAAATCTCTCCTTGCTTAAACTTTTATCTTTAACTCTTGTAGTCTTTTCCATAAAATATCACCACTTAAAATATCTCTTTTACACCACTATATTTAAGTTATTATATAATTAATTATTTAAATTCGCAAATAAAAAAATCTCTTATCCAGATTGTTACTAACTGGAGAAGAGATTTTTTCTCAAAATAATTGCTATTAATATCTACAGCTAAAAAAAGAAAGACTATTCCTCCTGTTCTTCCCCCTTTGTCTCTTCCTTACCGTCCTCCTGGCTGGCCTGACCTTTCAATTCGCCTAATTTGGTTACCAACTCAGGCAGTTGGTCAAAGAGTTTTGTTAGCGAAGTTTTTTCCTCCAGAGAAACTAATTCAACGTCATCCTCCTTAATTATTAAAAGAGCATTGGGAGATATACGACAGCCAACACCTCCACCGGCTCCGCCACTTTCCTCTCCTTTTTTTGGCTTTTCTTCTCCTATACCCCCACCAAGGCCAAAGGAAGCAGTTATAATGGGAATTATTTTTATGGAACCAACCTCCATAGGTTCGCCTATAACTGTTTCGGTCTTCAAAAAATTATCCAGCTTTCCATAGATCATCTCCATCATTTTTCTGGCTTCTTCCATTCTTTCTCTCCCCTTTATCTAAAATAATTGAAGTTAAACTTTCAAGTTCTTTCAAGTTAATAACCAATCTCTAAATTCTTTTTAGCTTTTTTGGCTTGCCAAATAAATCTCAAAGTCTTTAAGGAAAAAATAAAGAAAAGCAGTTGCAAAACAATCTTTCCCAGACTGATACTACCAATTACCTTCCCTTCCCCCTTCACCTCCTTTCTTTCCCATTTTATTTTAAGAAACAGGGGTAACCCGGGATATAAGCTCTTAACCTGATAATAAATTGCTGCTAAATAACCATTATAGCTGGGGTCTTCTAACCCTAGAGCAAGTTTTAACTGATAGCTGGAAGGTTTAATTGAGATAAATATATCTTTAATAAAAGTTAAAAAATGATAAAATATATTTTTACTAAAGAATTTTTGCTGAGTTAATCTATAGAAAAATTTTAGAGTGTCCTGAGCTGGTTTCTTTTTTAGATCATTATCAAAGTCCTTATCTTCTCTGGGTTCCTGAGCTGGCTCTTTTTTCTTTCTAGTTACTAAAGGCAGAGAAAATAAATAATATATTTTCTCCTGCCAGCCCTTATTCTGCTGAACTTTGTAGGCGAGCAAAAAATTACCTAGATAAATCTGGTAAGTAAATTCATGGTCATAGAAAAAAATTAGCTTATACTTTAACGGGCAAAGTAAAAGCAATAGAATAAAAGCAAGGATAAAAAGCAAAATAAAATAAATTATGACCATCTTTTTCACCTGCCTGCAAGAACTTGACAAAATTTATTAATCTTGTTAATTCTCTTAATGTTATTATATTATAATATGGGCTGTTGTCAATAGTTTGCCTGAAATATTTTATATTTTTCATTTGGTAATACTTGTATTCTTATATATAACTGATATAATTATAAACTGTACATAGTCATAAATAGGAGTTGATCAAATGTTAGTAGGAGCTATTTTCTCAATATTGGCCGGCCTGATGATTGCTCTACAATCAATTTTTAATGCTCGATTGGGAGAAACGGCAGGGCTCTGGACTTCTAATGCCTTTGTCCATGGCAGTGGCTTTTTATTTACCCTTGCTGTGCTCATGTTTATCCAAAGCCAACCCTCTCTAAGCGCCTTTAAAGACGTTAATATTATATATCTGCTCGGTGGAGTGCTGGGAGCAGGCATAATATTTTCCGTAATGCAGGGGGTAAGCAATCTGGGGATGAGTTATTCTCTAACCATAATCATAGTAACTCAGCTTTTTGCTTCCCTGGTAATTAACTATTTTGGCCTCTTTGGCGAAGCAGTAATAAATATTTCTTTAAGCAAAATATTTGGCTTTATTTTAATGATAATCGGCCTGATAATTTTTCAGCTTTTTTAGTTTTATTGGCCCAGAATAAACAAAATCAGCGGTTTTTAAGTTAGCTTAAAAACCGCTGATTTATTCTAAGGTTTATGATTTTTGTAAGTTTTTAGACTGTATTAGACTATAGGACAGGCAGTTGAGGACCAACCCATTAAGCCCCCTAGAACTACATTGAGATTAGCAAATCCTTTATTTTTCAATACCGAGGCTGCCGTCATCGACCTAATCCCACTACCACAAAAGATATAAATTGGTTTATCCTTCGGAAGAGCCGCTAAATTATCGGGTAATTGAGTGAGATGGATATTGGTGGCATCTTTTATCTCTCCCTCTTCTTCGACTTCATCTTCAGCTCTAACATCCAGAATAAAATATTCCTCACTTCCATCGATAATATTACATAATTTATCAACGGTTACAGTATTAATGGAGCTGCTCTTTTTCCCGGCCATATGCCATTTGATTATTCCACCACCTAAATAACCTCTAATATCGTCATACCCTATCCTGTAGAGATGCTTTATCTCTTCCTTCGGATAATCTCCCTCTGTCACCAGTAAAATCGGTTCGTCTAGCGGGGCAAACCAACCGGTAAAACTGGTTAAATTATCCTTCCAGATTGATAGTGAGCCTTCCACATGAGCGGTGGCAAAACTGACTTCCATTCTCGTATCGATTACTATGGCATTTTCCGATTCTTTAATGTTAGCAAACTCCTCAGGAGTAAGGGCAGCAGGTTTTGCGTACTCCGATAAAGGGGCAGCTCCAGCCAGATTTTCTTCCTCCATTTTTTTGAAGTAAGGATTATACTCCAGCATTTTAGCTACTTTTTCGATAAATTCCTCTTTATCATCTACCTGCAATTTAGGATTTAATTTTTTCTCTATACCAATGGTGGTCCACTCTCTATCAGCAATTGCACTGGCACATACCGAACCTGCTCCATGGGCTGGACAGATGATTACCTCATCGCCCAGCGGAAAAATCTTATTAAATATTGAATCATACAAGGCGGAGGCTGTCTCTTCAAGCTTATCTTCACCGAGAAAGTCTACCCGCCCTACATCTCCAGCAAAGAGAACATCACCAGTAAAAACCATTAAAGGCTCTTCTTCATAGCCATATAAAACATAACTGCGAGAGCCAGGGGTATGGCCTGGTGTGTGGAGTGCTTCCAAATATAACCTGCCAAATTTAAACCTCTGTCCTTCTTCAATTGCCTGACCATATTGATAGTCCAGAGAGGCATCGGCGTGATAAAGGTCAGCTCCTGTTTTTTTCTTGAGCTCTAAAGAACCGACCAAATAATCCTCATTGCGATGAGTTTCCAGGACAGTTTTAATAGCATAACCTGCTTCCACTGCCTTCTGCAGATAAATATCAACATCTCGCCTGGGATCAATCACCACAGCTTCTCCAGCATCACCAATTAAATAAGAATTATGGGCCAATCCCGGTGTTTTAATCTTTTCAAATAACATTAATATCTCTCCTTTTTTTAAAGATAAAATAAATAAATCATAGAGGACACCAACAAAATATACAACAGAGTCAGGATACTGCCGGCTTTCAAATAGTCACGACTATTATAATTGCCAGGGTTCATTAAAAAAGCATTGACTTGATGGGTGGGTAAGACAAAGGAATTTGAGGCACAGAGAGCAACTAAAAGAGCCAGAGCTCGAGGATTAATACCGCTCTGATTGCCAATCATAATCACTAAAGGTACTAAGACCGCAGTGGAAGCAACATTGGACATAAAGAGGGTAAATAATGTGCTTAAAGAGGCTAAAGCCAATAATATTGTAAAAGTAGGAGCATCGGCCAATATCACCATTAGATTAGTGGCCAAATATTCAGCAGTGCCCGTCTTTTCCATAGCCAAACCTAAAGGAATTAAGCCAGTCAATAAAAAGACTGTCTGCCAGTCAATGGCCTGATAAAGTTCTTGCACCGGTATCAGCCCCGCTAAAACCATTGCTAAAGCTCCGCTGAATAGGGCTAAAGATAATTCAAAACCAAATAAGATCAAAACTATCGATAACAAAAATATCGCTATGGCCAATTTAGGGCTGCCAGTTGGTTTTTTGATAGATTGAAAGTTGGTTAGGGAAACAAAGTTCTCTGTCCTGGCTGCAGCTTTAATATTTTCCCTTAAACCAAAAACGACTATAATATCCCCTGCTCTCATTTTAAAATCAGAGAAATCACCGGTCAGCTCTTTATTTCCCCTTATTAAACGTAAAGGGTTGATATTGAAATTTTTTCTCAGGGCAATCTCGCGCAAAGTTTTACCCTGATATTCCGAGCGAGGAGGAACCAAAAATTCAGCAAAGAAGCTCTCCTGCAGGTCTAATCCACTGGTGAGTTGACCACTCTCTTCTCGTCTGCCCTCTTCAACATAATTAAGTCCAAAATCAGCAGCAAATTTGGCCACCGAATCTTCTCTACCTAAAATTATTAATTTCTGACCGCTGGAAAATCGGGTAAATCTCCAGGGGGCATAAGAAATATCTTCCCTCTCCTTTAAGGCCAACAAATAAATTCCATATTCAGACCAGAGTCCAGCAGATTCTAGGGTTTCGCCGACTAGTTGACTGCTCTTTTTGACTCTACTACTATATATAGTTGTTACCAGATTCCAATTGTCTATAAGCTCCTTTTGCCTGGTGGCATCCTCTTCAACTTCACATTCCCGGGCCGGCAGAAGCCTATTGCCAAAAACAAAAAAGTAAGCTATGCCAATCAGTAATAATACCGCTCCAATGGGAGTAACACTAAATAAATTAAAGGAAGATTCCCCTCCCTGGACTAAAAGGTCATTTAAAATTATAAGATTGCCAGAACCAACCATCGTCAGGCTGCCACCCAGGAGGGTGGCGAAACCCACTGGAAGTAATATTTTGCTAATAGAATTATTGGTTTTGCTGGCTATTCTGCGAACCACCGGGAGGAAGAGGGCAATCACCCCAATATTTTGCACAAAAGCAGAAAAAACTCCAGCTGATGCTGAAATAACGGCTGTCAGCTTCTGTTCCTCCTGACCGGCCAGATTTAAAATGGGCCTGGTTAGTAATTGCATGGCCCCAGTCTGCACTAACCCCTCACCTAATACCATCACTGCTATTACTGCAATAACTGCATTACTGGCCAGGCCAGAAAAGGCTTCTAGGGGTTCAATTAACCCCAACCAGGGCAGGATTACCATTATCGACAGAGCAGTAATATCTATTCTTAAGACTTCGGTGATAAAGAGGATTATAGTGGTTATTAAAATTAACAGCATCAAGGTTATTTCTAAAGTCATCTAACCATTCCCTGAGTTTACATTTATGATTATCTCAAATAATTTTTAATAAAAACCAGTAGAATTAAATTTTTCAAACCTCAACCTTTTTCTTATGCTCAACACAATAACCAGGAGCCATTTCATCCCAGACCTCAAATTCATCGGTTTTAGAGCCCGATAAGGTCCTTACAATATTACCATCTACAATTTCAATAATTTTATCCGTCCTTCCAGCTAAGTGACGATCATGGGTAACGATAACAAAGACTGTGCCAAATTCTTGATTGATATTCCGCAGCAACTTAAAAACCTGTTCTGAAGTATCAGTGTCAAGATTACCTGTAGGCTCATCGGCCAGGATAACGCCGGGTTTATTCATCAGGGAGCGAGCTATGGCTATCCGCTGCTTCTGACCTCCAGAAAGCTTGGTACTTAAATTATCTTTCCAGGGGGTCATACCCACAGTATCAATAAGTTTTTCAGCCCACTCTTCATCCTCCCTGGTAGGTTTTCCCTGAGAGATCCAGACGGGCATGAGAACATTTTCCAGGGCAGTAAATTCCGGCAACAAATGATGGAATTGAAAGACAAAGCCTAATTTTTCATTCCTCAAATCGGCTAATTTATTTTCATCTAATTGAGTTATATCCTCACCAGAAATGAATACTTTTCCTCTGGTTGGTTTATCAAGAGCCGCAATTAAATTTAACAGGGTGCTTTTGCCAGAGCCAGAGGGGCCGATAATGGCTGCAAAATCATTTTCCAGCAGAGAAAAAGACACCCCATGGAGAACTTCAGTCTCAACTTCATCACCATAAGTTTTATAAACATCCTCTACTTCGATAATATTATTATCCATTTTGTATCACCTCTACGGTATTTAATCGAGCAGAGTTTCGAGCCGGGACTAAAGCTGCTAACATCCCTGCTATAGTGGCTATTATAAAAGAAATCGCAAGAAAACGAGGGTCGGCTTCAATGGGAAAAAGAGGGTCACCTGCAGCATCTCTAACTAGAGTAACGAAAAGTTGGCTTAAACCAAGGCCAGATAAAATACCCAGCACTGCTCCTATGGCGCCAATAATTCCCCCCTGCAGCAAGAATATTCTTCCTACTCTTTTAGGTCTGGCACCTATGGCTTTAATAATTCCGATTTGTTTGTTCTTCTGAACCACTGATACAGCCAGAACACTGGCTATTCCCAGGGTTACAGCTACAATAACAAAAAACTGAATGACCAAACTGGAGGTGCTCTGACTTTCTAGCGCTGTTAAAAGATCAGCATTGGTCTGCTGCCAGCTTTCTATTTCTATTTCTGGAAATTCCTGACGAAGTTGCTCGCTCAGAGGCTCGGCGGCAAAAACATCCTCTATCTGTACTTCAATATTAGAAACTTCATTACGAAGATTAAATAAAGAGGCAGCTCTGCTTCTAGCCAGAAAAATCCAGCTCTCATTTAAGTCCTGACTGCCTAAATCAAAAAGTCCCGAGACTCTAAATCTATCCTGTACATCATCGGCTGTCCTCAGCTGAATTGTATCTCCCGGAGCTAGATTTAACTCTTCTGCTAAATTTTTACCCATTAAAATATCATTTCCCCCAACAGTTGCCTCTCCCCGGGTTATTCGGTCAGAGATATTATATATTTTATCAGCTTCCGAAAAGTCGATACCGCGAAATACTATAGACTCACTCTTTCCCCCTCTTATGGCAAAACCATTACCGGTAATAGTGGGAGATATTGCCGTCAATTCAGAATAATTTTCTAATTCTCGTCGGATGAGGTCATAGTTCTTCAAACCTTCCTGACGGTCTGCAAAAGTTATTACTCGAGAGCCAGGGGAATAGGTTTCAGAAATCTGCCTGGGTAATTCCCTTTCAGAGCGCAGAGTTATATGAGAAGAAGAACCAATTGTTTGTTGGATTAAGTCGGCCTGTAGACCACTTATCAGCGAGCCTAAAAAGACCTGTACAGCAACTCCAATAGTTATCCCTGCTAAAATCAATAAAGTTTGAGTTCTCCCTGAAATCAGGAAGCGAAAAGCCATTTTAATTTCAAACCACATATAACTATTCCTCCCCTAGCTCAAGATCAACTGAGACAGTCATAAAGGGCAGTAAATCTGGAGTTTCTCCAGTTATATCAAGCTTCACCTTAATTGTGCCTCGGTCAATATCAACTTTGGGTGCAATTTCCTTTACTTCTACAGGAAAATTTTCCTCAGGATAACTCTCCACTACAGCCTTTCCCTGCTGTCCCTGATAAATACTGCCAATCTCTCTTTCATCAGGTTCTATAACTATTTGCAGATCTTGACTGGCTAAAGTAAAGAGCTCTTCCCCGGCAGTCACCTGTTCCCCTGCTTCTACTAACACATCTAAGACCACCATATCCTTTGGGGCCTTAAATTCATAATCAGCTAACTCTAATTTCAATTGTTCTAAGTCTAGTTTTGCTGCCTCATGAGCTAATTCGGCTGCCTCAAGTTGCAATTCGGCATATTTCCTGGCGCTTTCACTCTCCTTTAATTGAATTTTTTGCTCCTCTATCTGATCTTCAGTCTCTTTTCTTTGCTCTGCCAGAGTTAATTCGGCTATCGTTTTGTTTAATTGTGAACGGATATAATTAAATTCATATTGAGCAAATTCAACATCTTCCATGGCCTCCCGAGAGTATAGCCTTTCTGCCCGGTTAAATTCTGTAGTTTCATATTCCAGCTCTGCCTTGGCTAATTCAATTTCAGTCTCTAAAAGGGAAAAATCTTTTTCTCGCAAATTATCTAATTGTAATTGGCTTAAATTATAGTTTAATAAAGCCTGCTGGTATGATTCCTCTTCTGCCTCTAATTGTTTTTTTTCCTGAGCCAGACTTTTTTCCAATGAAGATATCTCCTTCTGCCTCCGACTATCATCTAAATTTAATAAGAGCTCATTGCTCTCAACCTCATCGCCGCCTGTAACAAAAATATCAGCAATTTTGCCATTGATGGCTGTTGATTTACTCAATTCTACAACTGGCTCTAAAAATCCTGAAGCTCTTAAAAAATCACCTTCTTCAGCTCTAACCGATGACACTTGATGATTACTGAAAGAAAAAAGTAATAACATAACAAAAAAAAGCAAGGATAATTTTAAAATACCAGAATATTGCTCTTTCATTTTCACTTTCTTCTACCCCACCCTCTATTTTTGTTAATATTTGATAAATTTTTCGGTTATTTAATCAAGTATATATTACATATTGTAGTTATGCAAGTAATTTCAGGTAATAATATAGTGCTAAAATATTATTTGCTTTTATATTTAATTCTAGAATTAAAAAGCAAAAGAGCCAGCTCAAAATAGCTGACTCCTTGTGGGTAAATACTTATATTAAGTAAAACTCTAGGGGGTTTCAACCTCAAATCCTGCATCTTCCCAGGCCATAAAGCCCCCTTCTAAGTTAATAGGATTTTCATAGCCCATATCCTGTAGTAATTTTACAGCTATAACGGAACGAGCGCCAGATTGACAGGCCACTATAAATTCTTGTTCAGGATCTTCAACTAAATCGCCAATTTGAAAGAAGAGCTGACCAAAATTAACATATTCACTGCCAGGAATATATCCCTCTTCTCTTTCAGCGGTAGAACGAACATCCAAAATTATATATTCTTCCCCTACATCGAGGTCCATCTGCAGATCCTGAGCATCCATCTCTCTTTCAACTTCCTCGCTCAGTTCATCAACCAAAGCTCCACCATCCATAACTTCAGCTGCTACAGAAAAGCTTATGCCTAAAGTCAACACAAAAACCAACAATATTACTGGGATTTTTCTTTTCATAATTTTTTCCTCCTTATTTAATATGATAATTAATAAAGGTTTGTCATTAATTTAACTATTCTAGATAACAGTCAACAATCCTGCAAGAAAAGTATTTTTTTCTCAAATTATTATTATCTTTTTCTTACCTGGACAGAGGTTAATCATAATCGGCAAATTTTATAACAGGATTATCAATCTCTTCAGCATAGGGTTTTATATCCAGAACTGGAGTTCCATCAATTGCATCCAGGCCCAAAACTTCTAACACATTATCTTCTCTGGCTAAAAGTTTGACGACGGTTACTGCAATAGGTACAGGACGCCTAGGTGAGCGAGAGGCAAATACACCTCTCACCCCGCCATAACGCCGGGGGCCTATTAAATCATAACCCTCTGCCTGGTGCAAATAAAAAACTATCTTCAGATAATTATTTTCCTCTATTTTATCAAGACCAGCTTGATAATCTGGCTCAATTATAACTCTGCTGGGCTGTTTTTTCATAATATTGGGGTCAGTGGACTCCTTAAATTTACTTTCAATGCGGCCAATGGATTCAATGTTAAACAAATTTAAAACCTCCCTGTTTAATAAATTATCTCAATTAATTTTAACATACTGCAATTATAATTAACAGGATAAAAAAATCGCCAGACCCTTCATAAGCACTTGGTTACAGGAGCAATAAATGTTAGAATATAATAGTAGCCTAATTAAAATTAGGAGGTATACCATGATCAATAAACGGAAAGAGAAGAAATTGGCTAAAAATTTTTCTTTTTATAATAAACTGAAGCCAGAAAAAAGAGAAAATTTATTGAACCAGCTGACATATATTAAATATCCCCCAGGCAAGATAATCATGAAGGCAGGCTATACCTGCGAAAACACTTTCTTTCTCTTAAAAGGCTCTATCAGGGTCTATAAAGTCTCAGAAAAAGGCCGGGAATTAACTTTATACCGTATCCAAAGGGGAGAAATGTGTCTGATGTCGATAGCCTGTATTATGAGCAGTTCTAATTTCCCTGCTCAGGCCCAGATAGAGAAAGAAACAGAAATATTAGCCTTACCAGCCTCTACCTTTAAAAGATATTTATCTTCCATTCCTGAGTTACAGGAATTTGTTTTTGGTAAAGTTTTTAGTCGTTTGCAGGATGTTATGTTGACTGTTGAAGATATAGCTTTCAAGAACATTGAAACCAGAATAGCCTCATTTTTAATATCTACTGTTGAGCAAAATCAGGAGACTCTAAATTTAACCCAGGCAGAAATAGCCAAAGAAATTGGCTCGGCTCGAGAAGTAGTTAGCAGAACTTTAAGAGACTTTGCTGCCAGAGGAGCTGTTGAACTAGGGCGTGGTAAAATCACCATAATTAAGCGAAGATTTTTAGAAGACTTAGCCTATAGATAAAGGTAATGTGACTTAATCACAGAAATAATCCCCCTGATAGGTCATAATAAATATAGTGTAAATTTACGCTCAATATCTACTAAAAATTTTTTGCTTAATTTATTAATCATCAGGGGGGAAAGAACTTTGGCAGAAATAGCCTATAATATCAAAACAAATCGTACTTTTAATTTTATCCGACGCTGGGCCTGGTTAATCACTGTTATTGTAGCTTTAGGCGGACAATTTTGGCCTTATCTGGGACTTGTGGTGCCTCTAATTATTTTAGCTCTGTTAATAACGAGCTTTTTAAAAGGTCGTTACTGGTGTGGTAACTTTTGTCCTCATGGTAGTCTCTACGACCAGATAATTTTGCCTATAAGCCGCAATGATAAAATTCCAGAAATTTTAAAATCAAAACCTTTTGTTGCTTTAGCCTTTATTTTTTTCGGATTTAATATGGGGCGAAGGTTTTTGGCAGTTTTTCAACAGACTGAAGGTCTGCTGGCCAGAACCGGCTTTATATTCTCCAACACCTATCTTATGGTGCTTGTGGTGGGGGGGCTGCTTGGAGTTATCTTTAGCCCTCGGAGCTGGTGTCAGTTTTGTCCCATGGGGACCATGCAATTATTCTCCTATAAATTAGGTAAAACTTTTGGTATAACCAGCACTACCGATCAACTGATAACAGCTGAAAGTCCTGATTTATGTCATTCCTGTGCCAATTGTTCTCGCGTATGTCCTATGCAGTTAGAGCCTCACAAAAGTTTTCAGGAAAACAATAACCAATTTGAAAATGAAAAATGCATCCGCTGTAATACCTGTGTGGAAAATTGTCCCAGCGGTATACTTCAGTTAGCTACACCGACTGAGGCTGATAGTATCGAGGAGGCGGCAGATTTAACAGGCTTTGAAAAGTCTCGTTATTATCAGGCTAAAATTAGTAAGATCAAAGAATTTGCCAATCCAGATATTAAGGAATTTACCTTTTCTCTTTTAGAACCTAACAGCATGGAATTTATTCCCGGGCAATTTATGTTGGTAAAAGTAGATGACCAGCGAGAAATGTTTAAGGCTTACACAATCTCTGGCAGTGATGCAGCTAAAAACCAGGTTTCCGTTACTATCAAAAAGATAGAAGATGGCTATGGGACAAATTTAATCTTCGATAATTTTCAGGAAGGTCAAAGAGTAACTTTAAAGGGACCTATGGGAAGAGAGTTAGCCATCGATAAAAGTCAGGAAAAGATGCTCTTTTTAGCAAATGGCATTGGAATTACACCCTTTACTTCTATCGTAGAGAATCTTTTTGCCCGGCCTGGAGTTAGATTAAAGGCTGCCGGAGGAACAAATATTGAAGCAAGAAAAATTGAGGAAAATTATAACGGTGAAGCGACCCTGCTCTACGGGGCTCGTTATGAGGAAGATCTTATCTATGACGATTTCTTTGCCACTATCGCCCAGGAAAATAATAATTTTGCTTATGATCGGGTGCTCTCCCGCCCTCGAGGTGATGACTATAAACAGGGATATGTAACTCATATTTTAGAGGAGCTTGAGGTTGATCCAGAGACAGTGGTTTATATCTGTGGATCTAGGCCTATGGCTCAGGATGCTATAGAAATTTTAGAAAATAAGGGAGTACCGAAGGAGCAGATAAATTACGAGGACTTCGGTGTTTAAAAGCTTTCCCCACCTCAAAAAGGCCGGAATTATCCGGCCTTTTTTTATTGCTTTAAATTATCCTTCGCTGACAAACTCTTCCCTTGTTTTTTCTTTATCAGCAGTTAAAACTGCTTCTCCTAAGGGCAAAACTTCTCTGGCAAAAACTGAGTTTATCACCTCTGCCGCTGAGGTGTACCAGGCAATCGAAGCACAAACTATTCCTAAATAACCTCCTGCAATACCAAAACCTGGAGCCACTAAGTCTCCTAGAGCTAAGAGAGCAAAAGTGATCCAGAGGGTTAAAAATATCAACCAAACTGCCCGATTAAGTTTAAAGGTGGCAATCCACATATAAAAGGTGAATATAGCCCAGGCTGCCAGAACCAAACCCATGGAAATCAGCTCATAATCGCCTAACTCCAGCCAGCCTAAAGAAAGAGAATACTGCAACAGGGCATAAAACATCCACCAGGCTCCAAAAGAAGTAAAGGCTGTAGCACCAAAGGTGTTGCCCGTTTTAAATTCCCACATTCCGGCCATAAATTGGGCTAAACCTCCATAAAATAATGCTAAGGGAACTACAACTGCTGCCCCTGCTGCTGGCATAATACCGGCGTTATAAAAACTTAAGACAAAGGTAGTTAAGGCAAAACCTCCCAGGCCTAAAGGCGCTGGATCTGCTANTTTCGTTTCTGTCATTAATTATCTCCCCTTNTTGTGAAATAATACACTTATTTTGTGAAAAATATAATTATCCAATTTCTATTATAACCTATCACTGCTATATTTTGCAAGGGGTATTGTAATTTTTAATTGATTTTCTTCTCTATTCCCACCAGTTACCATCATCTAAGTGAGACATATCAGGATTAAAGGCTATCTGACAATCAATAACTACCGGTCGGCCGGCAATATTAGCTTTCTTAGCTTTTTCTAAAGCCTCTTTTAAGTCTTTCCTGTCTTCAACTCTTAAACCCAGACAGCCAAAGCTCTCTGCCGTCTCAGCCAGAGCCGGTTGACTGGTAAATTCAGTGGAATAGGTTGAGAAACCAGCCCGTTGCTGTTTAGCTCTTATCCAGCCTAAACCTTTATTATTTAAAACCAGCCAGGTACAGCCGGCATTATACTGGACAGCTGTTGCCATCTCCTGTAGATACATTTGAAATGCTCCATCACCGGTAATACAGAGCACCGGCCTTTCCGGTTCAGTAATTTTGGCTGCAATAGCCCCGACAACCCCCATTCCCATGCAGGTCTGTTCAGCCACGGGAATACAGCCTAATCTGCTCCTTACCTGATAATAGGAGTGAAAATAAGACCAGACATCCTGGCTGCCATTTTCATTGACCAGGATAGTATCTTCTCCAAAGACTTTATTGGCCAGTAAAACTACTTCTCTGGCCAAAAGCTCGGTTGATTTTTGGGGTAAGGAAGCTCGAATCTCCTGTTGAAGTTCTTCCTTTTTTTGCTTTAATTTCTCAAAAATTTTGGGTTTACTTTTCTCGGGCGTTGAATAATCAGGGATAATCTCCTGTTCTTCATTTTCAGCAAGTAACTGTCTAATAACTGGCTTAACATCACCTACTACCGCAATATCTGGCTGCCAGTTTTTTCCGATATTCTCAGGAGATATATCCAGCTGGATAAATTTAGCCTGGGGTGGTAAGTGCTCCCAGTGACCAGTTTGAAAGGCTTCATTGCTACTGCCTATAGTGAAAAGCAAATCCGCCTTATTTATATAATTCCGGGCTATTTTACTCCTATACCTGCCACTTAAACCCAGTGAGAGGGGGTGGCTCTCGGAGATAATTCCTCTTCCTCCTGGAGTTGTCAAAAAGGGAATAGCCATAGTATTGATCAAATCTTCAGCTTCTTGAAAAGCTCTGGATAAAATCGCCCCATTCCCAAAAACAATAACTGGATTGTGGGCTTTTTTTAGTGCAGTTAAGGTCTTAATAATGGAGTCTTTACTGGCCGGGATACGCTTTTTAGTCGCTGGTCTAAACTCTCCAGGAAAAGATATATTAAACTTCTCTTTTTCACTTTGGTTGGTGTTATCTTTTCTTAAAGGACCGGGTCCCATAATATCATGGGGCAGATCTAAATAAACTGGCCCTGGACTTCCATTTAAACTTTTAGTGAAGGCTCTCCTAACATACCAGGGCAATAACTCTGCTTTAGGTAGCTGGGTACTCCACTTAGTGATAGGCTCCATTAAACTCACTTGATCACATTCCTGAAATTCCCCTCTTCCTGAAGTAGAAACAGCAGCAGAATGACAGGGTAAAACAAGGGGTAAAGAGGCAGAATAGGCCTCCAGTACCCCGGGAACTAAATTAGCGGTACCCGGGCCAGGCGAAGCCGAAACAAGGCCAATCTTACCTGTTAAACGACTATAGGCCATAGCCATGAAGGGGGCAGAACTTTCATGTCTAACATTAACTGCCAGTAATCCAGCCTCCTCCGCTAACATATTGAGATAATTATCACCTAAGCCGAAAACCATCTCTACACCCTGTTCTTTTATCATCAGCATTAATGCTTCCCAGGCATCCATGTAAATTCCTCCTATTATCTATTAATTTAAGTAAGCTTGAGCTATCTTTTATTAAATAAAGCTCTAATTTTCTCCAGTATCCTGGCAAAAAGAGAGGTTTTCTTATCCTGTCTTCTGCTCTTAGCCACATATTTTTTGATTGCTCTAAGTTCCTCTGCAGTGGGCTGGCGCTGAATCTCCTGATAATCTTCCGAGAGAAAATTAATCTCCTCCCAGCGAGCAATATTAAATTTCTTTATTTTATCCTCTGATCTCTTTACCAGCATAAAACCGCTATCAAGTTTAAATACTAGATCCTGATTATTTTCTGATTTATGCTGATATATTTTAGTGACCTTCATTATTAAAACCTCATCCCCTTAGTTAATTGAACATTTAAGCCCTGATTAACTCTCCCGGGTAGACTCTTTGATGCTCCTTATCTTTTACCACATTTTCACCGGCTACCATAACTCTTTTAATACCTTCTGGATATTGAAAAGGTTCTTTGAAGGTTGCTTTATCATTAATTTCTTCAGCTGAAAAAAGCACCAGATCTGCCTTATTTCCAGGTTTAATAATCCCCCTCTGGGCCAGTCCCAGCCGGGCTGCCGGTTTCCCTGTCATCTTGTGGATAGCTTCTTCTAAGGGCAGAATTTTTTTATCTCGGACATATTTCCCTAAAACCCTGGCGAAGGTGCCAAAATTACGCGGATGGGGCTGCCCTTTAGCCAGTATTCCCTCCCGGGCCAGCGAACTGCCATCAGAACCGATCATGCTCAATCTACTGGTGAGCACCTCTATCAGGTCTTCTTCACACATGGCAAAACTAATCATTCCAGCCCGCAGTTCATTATCCTGTAATATTTTCATTACCGCCTCAGCACCGCTAACTTTCCAGGATTGAGCGATCTCTGATATATAGCTGCCTGCAAATTTTTGATGTGCTCCCCCGGCAAGATGAGATACCATAATTTTATCCCAGCCTCTATTTTCTCCAGTCTCTGCAAGAGAAGTAAGCACTTTATCTCTGGCAGTGGGTTCTTTTAAACGCTTTAATAGTTTTTCTTTACCACCTTCATGAGCCCAATCCGGTATAAGTGAAGCCAAGCCAGTATTGGAGGCTAAATAAGGATAGAGATCACAGGTAACATCAATCCCCCTTTGCCGGGCATTTTCCATCATTTTAATTGTCCCGGCCACTAATCCCCAGCAGGACTTCTCACTTACCTTATGATGGGATATTTGCACTGGAATCTCAGCCTGCTCTCCTATGGTGAGAGCCTCCTTTAAAGCCGCAACTAAATCACAGCCCTCATTTCTTAAATGAGTGGCATATAACCCACCGTAAGCGGAGGCCACCTTTGCTAATGAAATTAATTCAGCAGTATTGCTGTAACTGGAGGGTGGATAGATTAAACCACTTGAAACTCCTCTAGCACCAGCCTCCATAGCATCAGCAATTATCTCTTTAGCTTCTTTTAACTCCTTCCCTGATAACTCCTGGTTTGAATACCCTCCAACAGCACTTCTAACAGCTCCTAGACCTAGAAGAGGAACAATATTGACGCTGGTCTTCTTTTGGGCCAGAATACTTAAAAACTCAGGAAAGGTTCTCCAGGTCAATTCAAGACCATAATCAGCCAGTTCAGTTTTTATAGTTTCTTTATCAGTCTCCCCATAAGGAGCAGGTGAAGAACCACAGTTTCCTATTACTTCCGTGGTAACTCCCTGCTGTACTTTGCTGGCAGCTTTGCCTTGAGCCAGCAGTGTTAAATCTGAATGGGTATGAATATCAATAAATCCTGGAGCTAGAAAATCTCCCTGAGCATCAATAACTTCATCTGTGCTGGTAAAATTATATCTGGAGGAAAGCTTTTCTGCTCTCCTGCCAGATATAATTTCAGTTATCTCTCCCTTTTCTATAAGTAATGACCCCCAAAACCAGGAGGAGGAACTACCGTCTATGATTTTAGCATTTTTAATTGCTTTTCTGGACACAGTACAAATCCCCTTTCTGCCTCTCAAATTACTGCTGCTCTCACGGAGCAGCCTTTAGGCTCTACTTCAGCCTGGACCCCCACCTGATATGCTACAGCCAATAATGCCTACCCGGTCGAAGGTCTGCAGTACATCTTCGCTTCCACATTCTGGACATTCCACCTGAAAATCATCACCAATCTCTTCCATTGAAGCCTGTAAAGTAAATTTAGTCTCACATTGCTGACATTTAAAATTATAATTAGGCATCTTTATCTAACCTCCCGCACTGATTATAAATTGTCAGGCCAAAAGGCTCTGTTAACTAACAAACATCTATAAAACAAAATATCAGACATAATATATTATTTATCTGCTATTTTTGCTATAACGCAGACTCAAAAGGGTTAAATCATCCTGCAAGGGCTGCTCCTGAATAAATTCTGCAAATTTATTATTTATCCTGGCTAAAATTTTCCCTGGAGCTATGTTATTATTACAGGTTAAAAGCTGCTTAAGCCTCTCCACACCAAACATCTCACCCTTTTCATTTTTTTGTTCTATCAATCCATCGGTAAAAAATAAAAAGGTCATGTCTGATTCTAGACTTATACATTTTTCTTCATAATTTATTTCCCTAAGAGTATTCAAATAGGAAATTGGCATATGAGAATTCTTTAAAGGCTGCGGAGGTTGTTTCTTTTTCAATAGCAGGGGATAAAATTGCATGCCAGCATTAATAAACTTTAAAGTCATTTTATTGTAATTAATTACCCCCAAAATAAGGCAGATAAAAAAGTCTGGCGGAAAGTCTTCCTGAATAAAACGTTCGGTAACAAAATCCATCAATAGAGATAGTGAAATTTCACCCTGCATCCCCCAATTAGAAAGGAAATAAGAGTTGATGTTTTCCCGTAAAAATATATTTAACATGGCACTGCTCAGGTCATGGCCGCTGACATCAGAAAGAAAAAATACCAGGCGGTCTCCAAATTCAATAAAATCGTAAAAATCTCCCCCTAATTTTTCTGCCGGTTCAAAATGAGCCGCAAATTCAAAGCCAGCTATATCAGGCATTTCCCGGGGGAGAAACTGTTCATGTAATTGTCGGCCCCTTTCCAGTGATTTTTCCAATCTCAATTCACTTTCCTTGCGCTCAGTGATATTTTCATGAGAGACGACTGCTGCATAGGGACCTTCTCCCTGATAAGGAGTAACTCTCAGCAAAAACCAGCGTTTTTCTTCTGGAGAATGGCAGGGATATTCCATGGTGAAAAGCTCACTCTCTCCCTGGATAACTTCTCTTATCCCCTCTCCAGCATCCTTAGCGCCACTGGAGCTAAAACCAGTGGCATTTTTACAGACATCTATATAATTATAACCAATCATATCAAGTTCTTGCTTTTTAGAATCCGGGGTGTTATTAAGCCCAAAATTTCTCCAGGCTTTATTGGTATATTTTATCTCTCCCTTATGGTCTAAGACAGCTATATGAGCTGAGAGGGAATCAATGGTGGACTGGACTAATTTTTTAGCTGAATTTAGCTCCTTCAGTTTTCGTTCACAGTGTTCGCATTCGTTATTATTTTCCTCAGACTGCTCACTGTTATTTAAGTTAGTCATCTGAATATAACTCCTCTATTAAAGAAAATTAGCTAAATGTAAAATAAAAATCAAGAGCATCAATAGACCTAACCACAAAATCAAGCTATAACGTCTCAATTTTTTGGCTTTCTTCTCCTCCCACCAGTTCAGAGGACGGATGCCCTGTAATAAAAAAGTCAAGACCCCGGAGAGATTAACGCAGATAATATTAGCTAAAAATAACAGCGAAGCTCCTCCTGCCAGAACCAGCTCACCTGCTCCAGCTAAAAGACCAATAACAACTAAAGGTGGCATTAAAGCTACAGCTATCATTACCCCAATTACAGCATTAGCTGCTCCAGTGGTAAAGGCCAGGGTCCCTGCACTTCCTGAGGCCAGACCTAAAGCTATATCTCCCCAGCTTAAAGTTGTTCTATTTAAGACTTCAGCTGACCAGCTGGTTGGCTGCAGGAATAAACCAATCAAGAAGGCTATGATTAAAGATACTGCAACTCCCAGCAAACTGGCCTTAAGGGCCTTTCGACCCAATTCAATATCTCCTAAAGTAGCTGCCAGGGATAAACCCACATTAGGGCCTAAAAGAGGGGCAATAACCATTGCTCCAATTATGACTGCTACATTGCCCTGCAGCACTCCGCTGCTGGCCACTATTGCTGACAAAAAACACATTATTAAATAATTTCTATTTAATTCAACTGAAGCTTCTACATCATTATAAAGCTCCTGCCTGGAAAGACTCACTTTATTATTGCTCTGATTATTCTGGTTCTCTGACAAGCTCTCCTTTTCTTCCTCATCACCATCAGATTCAGTGGTTTCTGGTTCAGGCAGAGTAGCTTCAACTGCTAATAAATTCAATCTAAAACCCTCAGCAAAGGCCAGCTTTTTTTCCATTTGATCCAATAGGGGTCCACTATCTTCAACCTTAAGGGTAATCAGATATAAATACCTATCCTCTAACAGAGAAACCCGGTATTGGTCTAATATTTTATAATCCATTAATATTTCCTGCAGTTTCTCATCCTCTGTAATGGGAATGACAATTTCTATTTTTCTCAGCAATCTCTCTTCCCCCTTATAAAAGGTTTCTGCAAAAAGGGGCTTTTTCCTGCCTGGAAAACACCAATTACCTGCATTTATCACTCTGATTTGACAAGCCCCTGTTATTTTGTTATTATTTAGCATGGTCAGAAAAAATGAATTCTTAAAAAGGTTTAGGTAGTATGTTCAGTTAATTGATCCTGGCTTTACATCAATTAAGATGAGCATCTGTCTAAGCCTTTTTTGTTTTGAGGAGGAGGAAAATTCAATAATGAAAAATAAGATAGAAGTTAAAAATCTCAGCAAAGTTTTCGGCCCCCGGCCCCAGGAAGGTATTGAGTTAATTGATGAGGGGTTCAGTAAAGATGAAATATTAGCTAAATCTGATAACACAGTCGGGGTAAGAAATGTTGATTTTTCTGTCAGGGAAGGTGAAATATTTGTTATCATGGGTTTATCAGGTAGCGGTAAGTCCACTCTCCTGCGCTGTTTAAATCGATTAATTGAACCAACCCGGGGAGATATATTAATAGATGGCGATAGTATTATGGATCTAAATAAAAAAGAGTTAATCCATTACCGCCGGCAAAAATTTGGCATGGTATTTCAAAACTTTGCCCTCTTCCCCTATAGGACTGTCTTAGAAAATACGGAATTTGGGCTTGAAATAGATGGGATGTCAAAAGAAAAACGGCGAGAAAAATCCAGGCAGGCCCTGGCTATGGTAGGTTTAGAGGGCTATGAGGAGCAAAAACCAGACCAGTTAAGTGGAGGAATGCAACAGCGAGTGGGTTTAGCAAGGGCTTTAGCCGTAGAAACTGATATCATGCTTATGGATGAACCCTTTAGCGCCCTGGACCCCCTAATCAAAAAAGATATGCAGGATCAACTATTAGAACTTTATGAAGATATTGATAGAACCATCGTCTTTATTACCCATGATTTAGATGAAGCCTTAAAGTTAGGTGATAGGATAGCTATTATGAAAGATGGAGAAATAGTGCAACTGGGTGATCATGAAGAAATACTAACCAGAGCTGAAAATGATTATGTGGCTGAATTTGTTCAGGACGTTAATCGCTCAAGGGTTCTGACAGCTGAAGATATCATGAGTAAACCTTTAGCACTATTATACGAAAATCAAGGACCTAAGACGGCTCTCCATAAAATGAATGAGGAAGGTTTAACCAGTATTTTTGTGGTGGATAGAGAAAGAAGATATCAGGGCATACTATTAATTGATGATGTGAAGGATATGCTGGACGATAATGCTAGAGATGTTAAAAAGTATTGTCGCCAGGTACCAGAGATTGACCCCCAGACAACTATTGATGAGTTATTTGCTCGCCTGGCTGATCTTGATACACCGCTTCCCGTAGTAGGGGAAGAACAAAAACTAATTGGAGTCATTGTCAAGACAAATGTCATTGCTAACTTAGCCAGTGAGCCGGATGAACAGGTTAAAGATTAAATTTGCTTTTTATAAATTAGCAGCTCTGACCGGAAAATTGGCAGACTGCTGGACAAAAACAAAAGGAGGTTTTTGTTATGCGGAAAAAAACTTTATTAATTTCTTTTCTCGCCTTAGCTTTAGTCTTTACTGGTTTTGGTCCTTTCCTCAATAGCAGTGAAATTCAAGCAGAGGAAACCATCGAATTTGGTCGAGTTGAGTGGCCTGGTGTCACAGTAAAAACTGAAGTTGCTCGGACTATTTTAGAAGAATTAGGGTATGAAACCGATGTTACTGCTGCCGGCCAGGAGGTTATTTTCCAGGGAATGAGTGCCGGTGATATTGACCTCTTTATGGGAGTTTGGCTGCCTACCATGGAAGTAACTTTCACTCCTCATGAAGAAGAGGGGACCATAGAGATAATCACCACCAATTTAGAGGAAGCTCTTTACACTACTTATGTGCCTGAATATGTTTATGAAGCCGGAGTTCAGTCCATGGACGATTTAAGCGACTATGCTGAGGAGTTTGACTATGAATATTATGGTCTTGAACCAGGTAATGACGGCAATCAGCTAATCCAGGAAGCTAAAGAAGACAGCACCTATGATCTAGCTGATTGGGAATTAATTGAAAGTAGTGAAGCAGGTATGCTAACTGAGGTGGAGAGGCAGACAGCCAATGAAGAATGGATAGCTTTCCACGGCTGGGAACCTCATTATATGAATGTTCTTTATGACATCAAACCCCTGGAAGATCCCGAAAACATCTGGGGTGAAGCTGATAGAGTGGATACAGCTATGAGAGAAGGTTATGCCGAAGAGCAACCTAACGTTTATCAATTAATGTCGCAAATAGTCGTTGAAACAGAGTGGCAGGATGAATGGATTTTAGAATATGGTCATGAAGGTAGAGATGCAGATGAAGTCGCTGAGGAATGGGTGGCAGAAAATCTTGAAGAGATAGAGTTTTGGTTAGAGGATGTTACTACAGCTGATGGTGAAGAAGATGCCCTAGAAGTTCTGCAGGAAAGCCTGTAAGGACAGCGTCTTAATTAAAGAATTATTAATAGAGATTAATTGGAGAGAGATTAATCAGGTAGCAGAGCTTAGCTGCTACCTGATTATCTTTATAATATAATTTTTGCTATAATAATATATTTCATTATTACTTTTGCAAAACAAGGAGGAAGCATTTATGGAGGTAATTTCAGAGATTGAAGAATTTATCAATATCGGGATTCCAGTTGGGGACTGGATAGAGAATTTTGTTGATTTTTTAATAGCCAATTTCGGAGAAGTTTTAGGGGCTATTTCAGAAATAATTGGAACCATGATCGAAAGCTTTGAAGGTTTTTTGTTTTTATTTCCTCCCCTGATTTTCATGTTAATAATAACCTTAATTGCAGCAAAGGTCCGGGGCAAAGAACTGGCTATTTTCAGTCTGTTCGGATTGATGCTGGTTTTTAACATGGGATTATGGGAAGAATTTATAGTTACCATCGCTTCTATTTTAACCTCAGTGCTGGTGGCTTTAGTGCTGGGAATTCCCCTGGGGATAGTTAAAGCCCATAGTAAGATCGTCCATTTAATTACCAGACCTATTTTGGATTTAATGCAGACCATCCCGCCCTTTGTATATTTAATTCCTGCCCTGATGTTTTTTGGCCTGGGGACAGTACCTGGAGTCATCGCCACTGTTGTCTTCGCAATGGTCCCCCCGGTCAGGCTCACTTACCTGGGTATCAAACAGGTCCCTGATGAATTAATCGAAGCTGGTCAGGCCTTTGGTAGCAACTGGTGGCAGATGTTAACCAAAGTAGAACTTCCCGGGGCTTTGCCTTCAATTTTGATGGGAGTCAATCAGTGCATCATGATGTCACTTTCAATGGTAGTTATTGCCGCCATGATAGGAGCAGGTGGTTTAGGAGAACCTGTTTTAAGGTCACTTTCAACTGTTGATGTGGGGCTGGGTTTTGAAGCCGGTCTTGGAGTGGTAATCCTGGCCATTATCCTGGATAGATTATTTAGAGAAGAATAATAATAAAACCTTCCGGAAAGCTATTAGACTGCCGGAAGGTTTTTTAAATTAGCTAGATTGAATAATTTCCTGTGAATTTAAACAATTTCTTTATAGATTAACTCTCCTATGGTCTCCAGGAGCCAGGGAAAATTCATTAGCAAAAACAGCAAAGTCCTGGGGAGATTTATTGCTCTGCTCTGCTCTGATATTGAGGTCATTTTTTGTTAGCTTAACCTTAAATTTGTTGCCTTTAACCACTAAATTAAATTCTACTGCCTGCCATTTTTCCGGTAAAAGAGGATCAAAGATAATTTGCCGATCCTGATATTTAAAACCAGCAAAACCCTGGACTATCATCTGCCAGGCTGCTCCACAGGCTGCTGTATGAATCCCCCCGATAAAAGTGCCTCCACTGATAGCTTTATTAGTACTATACAAGTCAACACTGCAGGATTTAAGAAAATTTTTATAAGCCTGTTCCTGATATCCTATTTTACAGGCTATCAATGCATAGGCCGAAGGACTTAAAGAAGAGCCATGTTCAGTCCGGGGTTCATAATAATCATAGTTGGCCTTTATGACCTCTTCTCTAAAATCATCATGGAGGACAAAAAGCTGGATTAAATCAGCCTGCTTAATTACCTGAGTATGAACGGCAACTCCAATGGGCCAGCCCCAGTATTCTCTGGGGTCCTGCAATCTCTCCTCTAACACCTCGGGAATTACATCTTCTAAAGCAAAGTAACCTGCAAATTGAGGTATCAATTTTGACTCAGGGTCAGGTTGGAATAAATATATTTTATCAGCCATCTCAGCCCAGGTTTCAACTTCCTCTGAGCTTAAAGAGATTTTATTTTTTAGCTCTGTTAGTTGCTCGAGATTCTCTTCTTCCAGGCGCTGATACAATTTACAGGCTTTATCCAGGACATGTTTAGCCTGATAATTAGTGAAATAATTATTGTCGACATTTTCATGATATTCATCGGGACCTAATAACTTCAAAAACTCATATCTCTCTTCACCGGGATTATAATAAGCTCGAGAATATAAAAAGCGGGCTACAGAAAAGATTATCTCTGCCCCATAATCCACGATAAAATCCCAATCTCCTGTTACCTGATAGTACTTCCAGACTGTATAAGCAATATCTGGAGAAACATGAATCTGCCAGTCATTGAAGTGGTTCCTGATTTTTCTGCCTGTCAAGACATCTTCAAAAAAGAAATCAGGACATAATTCTTCCCCTGTCTTGCCGCTTATCCAGGCATAATAGGCTCCCTTAAAACCCAGTCTTTCAGCTTTTTCTCTAGCAGCAGGCAGAGTATGATATCTATACAATAATATATTCTTAGCCACCTCAGGCCAGGAATAGAGGAACATAGGCAGATTAAAGATTTCCTGATCCCAGAAGGCAGCCCCCTGGTAAGCCTGACAGGATAAGCCCCTTGCTCCAATAGGTAGTCTTTCGCTGTGAACCGGGGTAGCTATGATATTATGAAAAATATTAAATCTCAATAGAGCCTGGGCTTCTAAATCTCCGGTTATCTTTATATCAAATTTATCCCATAATTCAGCCCAGCTTTTAACCTGTTCAGTCTTTAAAGTCTGAAATCCCTTTTTTTGGGCTCGACGATTTAGATCAAGAGCCGCTTTTTTAGGGTTGGCAAGATCATTGCTGGTATAGATAGTAGTGAAAAGATCTAAAACCAACTTATCACCTGCTGTTACCTGATAGGTTAGCTCTTTGGCTACCTTTCGCTCCTTAGTAATTATTTTTTCCGCTTGAGGCTTTTGATTAAGCTGATAGTCCTGTATAACTTCGATGGCAATTTCTCTTTCCTGGGTTGTTGTGGAAAATTTCAATTCTCCTTCATCCATAACTCCAGGCTGATAATCTTTGAAATGATCTCCATTTAAACTCCAAAGCTCTCCCTCAATGGCCAGCTCCAAGGAAAAATTAGCCTCTTCAGTGAATTCAATAATATGTCTTTGCACTAAAAGGTGCTTATTTTCATAACTGGAAAACCTTTCAACAGAGAGATTGATATTCTGACCTGCTATATTGGCCTCAGACTTATAAGAAAATATTCCTTTTTTAAAATCAATTTTTCTTTGATAATTATTTAGCTCAGCTTCATAATTAGAGAAAAGTTCATTATCCAGGGAAAATTTAACCTGCAGACCATTGGGAACATTGCAGAGTTCCCTCCATTTATCATCGGCTTTATCATAGGTATCGCTGACTATGCAGGCCTGATATTCATCTTTATCAGCTTCAGCAAAGGTACCTCGATAACCAAGATATCCATTTCCCACCATAAAAATGCTGCCTCTATTGATTAGCTTCTCTGGTTCCAGGGTGTTCTCATAAATCTCCCAACCGGTATCACTAAAAAGGTTATTTTTTAATTCCATCTTAATCCTCCAATTATCTTTATATATCAGTCTATTCCTTTAAATAAACAAACCACCTAGCTGCGCTACCAAACCACCAAATATTAAAGAAAATACTATGGTGAATATTGTTATTTTAGCAGCTAATTTAAGGTTGAATTCTCGAGCTAACATGGCTAAAACAGCTATACAGGGAACATAAAATAAGGCCACCAGAGCGCCGGTAAAAAGCTGCAGTCCCGTTAGATTCATTTCCAATAGAGGTAAAACTGCCAGCTCTCTTCTTACTATCCCTAAAATTAGAGGAGTTGAAGCCTCAGCAGGTAGTAATAACCAGCTTTCTACTAAAGGCTGTAATAACCTGCCCACATATTCCAGTAGACCTATCTCAAATAAAACGGCTGCTCCGGCAATGGCATATATCATCATCACTGCTCCACTTTTAAGATAGGTCTTAATCCGGAGCCAGATTTTTTTGGCTAAAATTTTTGGTCCCGAAAATAAAAGGGGAGGAATTTCCACCACCGTGGCATTTTTTTGCCCAGGTAAAATATGATTCAAAACCAGGGCATTAGCAATTAATACTAAAAAGGAAACCATAAAGGTTAAAAGCATTACCAGAATTGATTCCTCGGCCAATAAAGAGATCATAGCCCCGGTCTGCGAGATGCAGGGAATAGCCAGACAGATCATGGTAGAGACCATCACTCTCTCCTTCTGCGTCGGCATTGCTCTAGTGGCAGCAATGCCCGGAATAGCACAACCATACCCTAATAGCAAAGGAATTATATTAGCACCTGATAAACCTATCTTGCTAAATATGCCATCAAGCAAAACTCCCAGGCGGGGCAAATAACCTACGTCTTCCAGGATGCTTAATGCGGTATAAAAAGAAATAACGTAGGGTAAGACTAGGGCAAAGGGCCACTCCAGGCCTTTAATTAAAAAGCCATACTCGCCGATTAGAATATTGCGGAATATTCCAGCCGGGATTACCGATTCGACGGCGGCAGTAATCAGGGGAAATAAAAATTGGGTGAATAAGGGTAATAATATATACTGCCTTAACCCCATACCAATTCCTACCACCAGAGCAAAAATTGCCGCTAAAATTAAAAAAGCTAGGGGTATCCCGGGCCAGGGGCGAGAGAGCATATCACCTACTTGTTCAATTTTATCATCGCGACTGCTTTTTTCTTTTTTATTTCGGGCTAGGATATCAATAGTGAGCTCTTCTGCCAGTTCCCAGCTGCTGGTTAAATCCTGACTTCCCAGACATTGCTGACAATCACCCTTTAACAGAGCACTGATTTTATTTTTTAATTTTTTTAATCCCTCTTCTTCAATTGCAATCGTCTTAATTACATCCAACCCCAGCTTGCTTGAGAGAATTCTTTCATTGATAATAAAACCCTCTTTAGCCAGAATATCAATCCGATTGATTACCACTATGGTGGGTAAATTTTTCTCTAAAATCTGCAACAAAAGATATATGCTGCTTTCTAAGTTTTTAGCATCTAAAACAGCTACTACCAGATCAGCCCCGGCAGTTAACATATCTGTGGCCACCTTTTCAGCCTCATTGGTAGCATCAAGGGTATAGGTGCCAGGTACATCTATCAGATGATAATTGGGATGGTCTTTAATATATCCTTCTTTATAATCTATAGTAGTTCCGGTGTAATTAGATATCATGGCATCTAAACCGGTTAACTTGTTAAAAATAACACTTTTCCCGACATTTGGCGGTCCCATGAGTAATATTTTTTTCTGTTGTTCTTCCTTAGCTAAACTACCCGGCGGCATTAATAGAAACCTCCGGCTCTAGCAATATTTCTGCGGCTAATTCTCTATCAATGGCAACCTGCCGGCCTTCTATTTCGGCTACCACGGGACCCTGAAAAGGCTGATAAGACCTTATTTTTACACTTTTTCCTCTTCTAAAACCCAGCGGGGCCAATAGACAGTGCTCAGGAGAACTGATTATTGTTGCCTCTTCTCCTTCCTCTAATTGCAATAAATTTTTGTATTCCTCTCGTTGCTGCTGACAATTTTGAATTCTATCTTTCATATAAAACCCTCCATATTGCGGTATACAAACTTAAACTTATTAAATATAAATATAGCAATTTCAATCTTCTCTTAGCTGTAAAACTTCATTGGATAATTTCAAGGTGATTATGGCAGATAATATTAAAGGAAACCAGAAGGTGATTACTCTAAGGAGCAGGGCTACCAATAAACCCTCATTAAAAGTAAAACCGGCGCCCATCAAAACCAGGGCCATTGTTCCTTCAAAAGTTCCTAAACCACCTGGCATTAAAGGTAAAGTGCTAACTATATAGGCAAGTAATGTCGCTGCTATTGCCAATCCTATAGTAATATTACCAAAGGTAAAATGTGCTACTAAATAAGTTTTAACAGGATATAATAGCCAATATAAACCTGCAATCAAAGAAGCTTTAATTATTATTTTGGGCTTTCCTTTATCAACTAATACTTCCCCCAGTTCCTGAAAAAAATCTTTCACCTTGAGTAATACAGGGGAAAAATCAATTTCACTTTTTTTGCCTCCTACAATCATAGTGACGATAATTAGTATAATGATTATAATAATTTCAGGTGAATAGGAATTAATTGCCTTAACAGGAGATATACTAGAAAATATTTCCTGTTCCCGGGGCCAATAGGATATAAAGGGTAGAACTATTATAATTAAAGCAGAAAAAGTGGTTACTTTTTGCAGACTCATCACAGCCACAGAATTCACTGCCGAAATATTACTTATTTTATTTAATAAGTAAAATTTAGCTGACTCACCACCCAGTTTGGTCGAAGGGGTGATACTTTCAATGAATTTTGCCCCTAAATTAATCTTAACAATTTCCTGGAAAGAAACTTTTGCAAAATGCCCCTTCTCAATGATATATTTCCATTGCCAGGCAACGGTCAGCAAGGTCGTCAGCTGTAAAATTACGAGGAGTAAAAAAACCTCCAGAGTTAAATGGGAGAGCGCTTGAAAAAGTTCATCTCTAGCTCTTAAGATAGCCCCTAGGAGCAAAGTCATAACTAAAATAGTAAAGTATTTTTTCTTACCTTTAAACATCGCTGATCACTGCTTTTGATAAAGAATTGGCCGTTAGCATCACTGATTTGGAAAAGGTCGGGAAATATTGTTTAGCCTGGTCAGCATAGGGGATATCTGAAGATAAGGAATCATACTGTCCAGCAACTCTTTCCCGGGGCTCCCGTAGAACAAATTTCCAATTATCATTGGTTTTAGTCTCAGAGATCCTGGCTAATATTTTTTCTTTATTAGCAGTTTGTAAGGCTGCTACCACTACATTATAATCCAGATTAGTAACGGCCTCTGTTCCTGTCATTGTTTTTAACTCAATATTATTTTTTAACTCTAAATCAGAGAGCAAGATAGCAGCCTGCTCTACTGCTGACCTATCATTATCAATAGCAATAACTTTAGCCCGGGTAATTTTCTGTAAATAATAGGCCGTAAAGGGAAGAGCGCCACAGCCTATATTTAATACTTTATCAGTGCTGGTAATATTAGCTAACTCAGCTTCTCGAGCCACAGCTTTGCGGTAAGGTTTAGCATAGAGAAAAAAAAGAAATTTATTGCCCTGACAAAGGTTTTCCCATTTTTGGATTAAAGGTCTAATTATTTGCAACTTTTTCACCTGCACAATTCAAATGAAAATCATTTTCATATATTATTAAAAAAATTATTGTAACAATTCACTGTAAAATATCAACCTAGAAAAATTATAGCATATCTCTTTATTTTCTGCAAGAATTTTAGCCCGGGAAAAACAAATCTAATCCCGGGGTTTTAAATTAATCCAATCAACTTTGTTCTCATTGCAGAACTTTTTCTAACTTGATTTCATTATTATAAAGAGAATAATCTAAAATAATTCTATCGACACCTTTTTTAGCAAACTCTGCTATTTCTTCCTTGCTGGAAATTCTGCCCGAAATAGTAACTTCAATATTTTGTCTGGTAAAGGCTTTTAGATTTCTTGCTTCAAGGCCTTCAATAAGGTTATCGCCACCTACATCGGTATAAACAAATCTAGTAGCCCCTTTGTCAATAAACTTAGCCAGAGTGGAGTGAACTCCCAGTCCTGACTCTTCTTCCCAACCAGATATAACTATTTTATCATCTCTTACATCCAGTGATACTATCACCGCTTCCTGGCCGAAGGTACTCAGTAATTCTTCCACAAAATAGGGATTGGTTACGGCAGCAGTGCTAACCACAACGGCCTCAGCTCCAGCATGGAGGTAATTTCGGGCAACAACAATATCCCTGATACCCCCACCTACCTGGACGGCCAGATCAGTCTTGCTCAAAATTTGCTGGACTTCACATTGGTTCCGAGGTCCACCTTGCTGAGCTCCATCGAGATCAACGAGATGTATAGTGCTGGCCCCTTGCTCGCTAAAATCCCTGGCCAACTCTAAGGGATCCTCAGAAATAACTTCAAAATCATCTAAATTGCCATTTTTTAATAAAACAGCTTTTCCTTCTTTTAGATACAAAGCTGGAAGTATTTTCATGAAATTTCACATCCCATTTTAATAATTAGATAAAAGAATTAAACCCTAAATTCTTTTCGGCTAAATACTTTATATTATATAGTTCGAAAAGATCAGGGGAATTCCTGCCTGAAAACTCAATTAATCTTCCATAACATGTTCTAGACCCTGACAAAAGAGAGAGATTACATGCTGGTCAGCTATAGAATAAAAAGCTTGCCGGCCTTCTTTCCTGTATTTCACCAGATTAAAATTGCGTAAAACCCTTAGTTGATGAGATACTGCCGATGCGCTCATTTGTAAAATTTCTTGAATATCACAGACACACAGCTCCTGTTGCCTTAAGGCGTTGATAATTTTTAGACGAGTTGGATCTGACAAAACCTGAAAAAGATCGGCCAGCCTTTTCGTTTTCTCCTCATTTAAATCTTTATTTTTCAGTAATTCAATAATTTTTTCATGGGGATTATAAATTTCACAGACTGCACAGTCATTTTGCTGTCTCTCTTCTCTTTTTTTTTCCTGTATTTCCCTGGAATTATTCATCATGATCCTCCTTACCACGATATTTCCAGATAATTCTTAAAGAGTTTAATACAGCTAAAATAGTAACACCGACATCAGCAAAGACAGCCAGCCATAAATTAGTAACTCCCATTAAGCCTGTGAGCATGATAAGCACCTTAATGCCTAAAGCTAAAATAATATTTTGCCAGACAATTTTCATCGTGGTCCTGGATATTTGCAGACCTGTCAATAACCGCCGGGGGTCATCATTCATAATCACAACTTCGGCAGACTCTAAAGCAATATCAGAGCCCATTCCTCCCATTGCAATACCTACGTCAGCTCTGGCTAAAGCCGGAGCATCATTGATGCCATCGCCTAGATAAGCTGTTTTGCCGCTTTTATCCTCTAAAAATTTTTCTAAGAGCGTCATTTTATCCTCTGGTAATAAATCGGCCTGATAGGATATGCCTAAATTCTCAGCCACCTTATCCACCGTCTTTTCTTTATCCCCACTTAAAATAAGTTGTTCTATTATTCCCGCACTCTTAAGATCAACTATAAGCTCTTTCATTCCTCTACGAATAGTATCACTAAAGCTCAATACTGCTGCCGGTTCTTCTGCTATAGCTACTAATATTTGGGCGCCTGACGATTGGTCTGCCGGAAAATTTAGTCCTAAATCTTCCTCCAACCACTTTCTATTACCAATCTTTAATTTTTTATTATCAAAGGTGGCCACCAGACCCTGACCTGGTTTTTCCTCAATATGATTAACCTCTGGTAAGTCCTTAAATTTTCCCTTTAAATCTTTATCTTCCCATAGAGCTTTAGCTAAAGGGTGGTTGGAATATTGTTCAGCTGCCAATACCAATTTTAAGATTTCATCTTTATCATAATCATTTACGATGTTTACCTCCCTTAGTTTCATCTCTCCTTCAGTCAGAGTACCTGTCTTATCATAAATAACATTTTTTATCTCAGCCAATTTTTCAATAAATTCACTACCATTAAATAAAATACCCTGTCGTGCTAAAGAGGCTAGACCGGCAAAGAAACTCAAGGGAATTGATATCACTAAGGCGCAGGGGCAGGAGATAACTAGAAAAATCAAGGCCCGATATACCCATTGCTGCCAGGATGCTCCTAAAATTAAAGGAGGAAACGTGGCTATGAGCACTGCCATTCCCACCACTATTGGTGTATAATAACCGGCCACTCTGCTGATGAATTTTTCTGTTTTGCCCTGCCTGGCTGTAGCTTCTTCTACCAAATTTATAATTTTAGCTATTGCTGATTCTTTAGCAGGATGACTGATCTCTATCTCTAAAGCCCCATCTAAATTGAGCATCCCAGCCTTAACGTCATTCCCCTTAATAACTGGTTGGGGTTCACTCTCTCCCGTCAAAGCTGAGGTGTCAAGATTAGCTCGGCCTTTCTTCACTCTTCCATCAGCAGGTATTCTTTCACCTCTACTTACTATCACAACATCACCCTTTTGCAGGTCAGCAACATTTTTTTCTGCAATTTGGCCCCCTACTTTCACCTTTGCCTTATCGGGGTTTAAAGAAAGAAGCTCTTTAATGGATTTTTGCGAATAGGAGACTGCACTATCCTGAAAATATTCACCAATCCGGTAAAAAAGCATCACAGCAACAGCTTCTGGTGCCTCACCAATAGCAAAGGCCCCCAGGGTGGCAACAGTCATTAAAAAGTTTTCATCAAAGAGGGTACCCTTTAAGATATTCTGACCGGCTTTTAAGACAATTCTCCAGCCAGTAAGTAAATAAGCCAGCAAGAAAAAAATCAAACTTAGATTTTCCGAAAATATCTCCAGCCAATATATAGATAATAGGCTCAAGCTGAAGAGAAACAATGCTAATAAAATCTCCAAAGCCTTAAAAGAATCGAGATCAGTTAGCAGATTTTTGCCTAGACTAGCACTGGATGCATTTTTGGCCACTTTTATCACCTTTTATATACTATATTTGAATAACTGTTCAACTATAGTATATAAAAACTGGCTTCCTTAGTCAACCCCCTTTTTAGCAATCATGATTAATCAGCTAAATAACTTGCAACTATCTTGCCGTAATAAATAGTGTGGAGATCAGATTCTGGATAGCATTTTGTTATTTCAGCTTCAGTGATATTTTTAGCCTCCATGGCCTGTTGATATTTGATTTCGCATTCATAAAAAAGCTGGCAGCCTTTAATTATCGGTGTTTCCACCTCCAGAGCTGGTGTTGTCTGCAAATCACACTCTTTAAATTTATTGTAATCACGACCGGACTCACTACCACAAAAAGCCAGCTCTTCTTTAAAGCGATCAGCAAAGGGAACACTGACGGTAAAGTCAGCTGCTCTTTCTATCAATTGGTAGGTAAAGCGAGATTTCCTAACCAGGACAGCTAAAACTGGTATACTCCAGCTAATACCAATAGTTGCCCAGCCAATGGTCATCGTGTTTAATCCATCTTTGCTTTTCACCGTTAAAAAAGCTCCCCCATCAGCTAAAGAGGTGGTGAACTCTGAAAAACAATCATCGTAAGCAATCTTTTTCATTAAAAACCCTCCTTAAGAAATAAAAAGTGGCATATCACATAATTTTTTTACTATTTCTCCATAAATACCTCAAAATTTTAGGATATAATTTAGGTATAATAAATTTAAATATCAAAGATACATCAAAACATGAGGAGGTGTCAATAGTGAGAAAATATACAAAATTTATAGCCCTGGCTTTAGTTTTGACGCTGGTTATTTTCGCAGCTGCTGCCTGTGGAGTACCAGATGAAGAGGACTTTGATGAGTTTGAAGAAGATCCTATTGATGATTTTGGATTGGAAGAGGATGTTTTAGAGAGCCTGGCCCTAACCTTTGAACTTCCCAAACCTCAAGTCATCCTTTAATCAACTTTCAGCAGTTTGTCTAGTAAAATTTAATACTGCCTGCAAAAAAGTTAACCTGTTTTCTTTACAGGTTAACTTTTTTCTTTTAATCTCCTTTCCAGGAGCGAAAATCGTTCCTCAACCTTATCATTATTAACAGCTATTGCCATCGCTTTGTATTCCCCAATTATTATGGCCAGTTCTTTTCCTCTGGTCAGGGCAGTATAAAGGAGATTGCGCTGCAGCATGATATAATGTGAGGTCACCAGAGGAAAGATAATGGCTGGATACTCTGAACCCTGAGATTTATGAACTGTTATTGCATAAGCCAGTTCTAATTCTTTAAGGTCCTTTTTATCATATTTTAACAGTTCGCTGGAATAATTAACCAGCATTTTCCCCTTTTCCCGGTCTAAAGCCTGAACTCGGCCAATATCTCCATTGAAAACCTCTAGTTCATAATTATTTTTAATCTGCATCACTTTGTCTCCAGGAAAAAAAGTCCGACCGGCATGCTGAAGGCCCTTTTCCTTATCCTTCCCTGCCCTGGGATTTAAGGATTGCTGCAAACTCTGATTAAGACTGTTAATGCCTAGCTTCCCCTGGCGTAAGGGAGATAAAACCTGCACATCTTCTATAGGATCCAGGGAAAACCTGGTCGGTATCCTTTCTTTAACAAGTTTATTTATTAGTCGACTGATTTTTTCCTGGTTTTTTTCTTCAATAAAATAATAATCATCAAGCTCCTGGTCTTTTTGGGTTCCCTTACTGGGTAGTTGTCCCTTATTTATACGATGGGAGTTTAATACAATAGTGCTTTCTTTAGCCTGGCGAAAGATTTTTTTCAATTTAACTACAGCTATTTCTTGGGAATTGATAATATCCTTTAATGCATAACCGGCACCAACAGGTGGCAATTGATTTACATCACCAACTAAAATCAAGACAGCCTCCCGGGGAATGGCTTTAAGCAAATTATACATTAAAATAATATCTAACATAGATGCTTCATCAATGATAAAAACATCGCCATCCAGTTGTTTTTCCCGACCCCTTTGAAAACCTCCTTGATAATAATTATACTCTAACAGGCGGTGGATGGTTTTTGCTTCTCTACCAGTGGTTTCAGACATTTTTTTGGCAGCTCTCCCTGTGGGAGCCGCCAGCAGTATTTCTTTCTGCAAATCCTGATAAATATTTATTATTGCCTTTATGATAGTTGTCTTACCGGTACCTGGACCACCTGTTATCACCAGCAACTTCTCTCTAACAGCCAATTTGATAGCTTCTCTTTGCCTTGGAGCTAAATTTATGGCCAGTCTTCCTGTAAGCTCATCGATTTTATCTTCGCAGGAAATTAAAGGCTGCTGCTGGCTAAAACTATTAAGCTTTTTTAGTTTTTTGCTTATTCCCTTCTCTGCTATATAAAAAGGTTTAAGATATACAGCTTTATTATTTTTCTCAAAGTTTATTATATCCTCATTCAAATCTTCTACTACGATATCATCCTCCAGCTCTAATTCGGCAAAGGCCTCTGTAACAATCTCCTTAGAAACTTCTAATATCTCCTCAGCCTCAGCCAGCAAATCTTTATAGGGAAAATAAACATGCCCCTCATTTACCTTTTCTTCTAGTATATATAATAATCCCGCCTTTACTCTCTGGCGAGATTCTCTGTCAATCCCCATATCCTGAGCTATTTTATCGACAGTTTTAAAACCAATCCCCCAGATATCAGAGGCTAATTGGTAAGGATTGTTTTCAATTATTTGAACAGCCTGCTGACCATATTCCTGATAAATTCTGGCAGCATAGGTGGGGCTAATATTCTGGGATAATAAAAAAACCATTATCTCCCTTATATCAGACTGTTTTTGCCAGGAAGCAATAATCTGATTATAGCGTTTTTCCCCAATACCCTCGACTTGCTTCAATTTAGCTGGATTATTATCGATAATTTCCAGGGCCTCTTCCCCAAACTTGGCCACAATTCTTTCAGCCATTACCGGGCCAATGCCAGGAATAAGGCCAGAACCCAGGTACTTTTCTACGCCTTCTTCACTGGTGGGCACAGCAATATCAAAGGAAGAGATCTCAAATTGGCGGCCATATTTGGGATGGGTTGTCCATTGCCCCTCGAGTTCTACTACCTGCCCAGCCTCTGGCGCCGGCAAATTCCCCACAACAGTAACCTTCTCGTCACTGTCAGTTAAGATAATCCTGGCCACTGTAAAACCATTATCCTCATTGGTATAGGTGATATGGTCAAGTTGTCCCTTGATCTTTGTTTTCTCCTGAGACATCAAATCACAACCTAAATTATTATATATCTTACCTTATATTATAGGGTAATTTGCTCTATCTGACAAATGCCAGGCTAATAAATCAGGCCTCTATCAGCCGGGCTATCTCTATATCTCTATTTACTACCAGGTCAATATAATCGTCTTCAACTTTAATGATAGGTTTATCAGGATAACGGGGATTTATATGGATAATCAAAGCTTCTCTGCCATCATTGAGTAAAACCTCTTCATTAACGAAATAGAAGGGAATATTGTCAAGAAATATATTTAATAATTCAATATCGAATTTTCCAAAGGTCTCTTCTTGAAATAGGCGCATGGCAGTAAAGGGGGAGCTGCTTTTTTGATAGGGCCGCTCTGCAGTCATGGCATCAAAGGTATCTATAATAGCCAACATCCTGCCATAGAGAGGAATATTCTCCCCGCTTAGCTCCAGAGGATATCCGGTACCATTATATCTTTCATGATGAGTTAAAATGGCTCGGGAGATCTCCTCGGATATCTCTTCTTTTTTTTCTACTAATTTATAGCCGAAAATACAATGCTGTTTAACTTTTTGGTATTCCTCTTCTGTAAGGTCAGCAGATTTTTTTAATATTTCATCAGATATAAAAGCTTTGCCAATGTCATGGAGCAGTCCAGCCTGAGTTATCTCTAGCTGTTTATCCTCAGATAGACCTATCCAGTTCCCGAAGAGATAGGCCAGCATGCCTACGTTTATTAAATGGATATAGGTATATCTATCAGCTTCTCTGATGGAAGTCAAAAGATTTATCATCTCCTCATCATTGCCAAAGGTAGTAACTTCAAAGGTTAGTTTCTTAACCTCCTCTAAGTCAATTTCTTCATTATTTCTAGCCTGTTTATATAATTTTCCTGCCTGGTCTATGCTCTTTTGATATTTAACCTCAGTATTGCTTATTTTTTTGTAATTATCAGCAATGGTATCCTCATCTTCATCATAAATATAGACAAATTTATTTCCCATATTCCTTAATCTCATTATTTTTTCCTGGTCTAAAATCGTTCCTGCCGGAATGATAATACCACCATACTCCAGCTCGATATTGCTTGCCAATTTCATGCCTGGCTTAAGATCAGTAACTTCTATATTGGTTTTTTGTTCAGAAGTAAATTTTTTATTATCCATTCCTCTCACCTCCCTGATAGACCTTCTTAGTTGTATAATTGTCTTTTTACTTGAAATCTCCTCTAACAAGTTAGTACTAATTACCATAATAATTTATTTATCCAACTTTACTACTACTGAGCAGGAACAAGCCCTTTTCTGCGGAATATAATTTAAAGGGACTAAAAATTTTAACAGGAGGTTATTTCATGATAGCAAAGAGAGAGTATCTTTGGTTTAATACAGATGAAAGAGTAGAATTTATCAATATTACTAACCAGGTACAGGAAATTGTCGATAAAAGTGGCATTGAAGAAGGGCTCTGTCTAGTAAATGCCATGCATATAACTGCCAGTGTCTTTATCAATGATGCCGAAAGTGGTTTACATCGAGATTTTAAGCACTGGTTAGAAGAGCTTGCTCCCCATGAACCAGTATCCCAGTATGACCACAATACCTTTGAGGATAATGCTGATGCTCATTTAAAAAGGCAGATTATGGGACGGGAGGTCGTGGTAGCTATAACCGAAGGACAATTGGATTTCGGTCCCTGGGAGCAGATATTTTATGGTGAATTTGACGGGCAAAGAGATAAAAGAGTTTTGGTCAAGGTTTTGGGAGAATAGTATTTTTGATCTGCTCTAAATCCTCTTCCAGTTTCAGGGCCCAGGATAATAGTTTTTCATCGCTCCTGAATTCTCCTATTATCTGCAGCCCAGCTGGTAGTTGATTGGCAAATTTTCCGGCCGGCAAATTAATTACCGGTAAACCGGCATTAGTCCAGGGTAAATTCAAAGCTGGATCACCAGTGCTAGCAAGACCCTGAGGAGCTGGGCCAGGAGCAGAGGGTGCAAGCCAGAGATCGATTTCACTGTCCTTCATTTTCTGCTGCAGCCTGGAACGCAGGCTTAATCTCACTGCCTTATCCTGCTGATAGATTTTATAATCTATCTCTTGGCCCAGTTCAATTAACTCCCTGGTCTGCTGCCGATAGATATCTTTATACTCTTTGTACCATTCTTCCTGAATTTTAGCAAATTCACGAGCTATTAATCTCTGGTGGCTCTGATTAATATTTTTAATATCACTAAGGGTTTTTATCTCTTTAATTTTATATCCCCGGTGGGATAAATATTTTATTTGTTTTTTAAAAATTACCTGGCCTGCTGGAGATAGCTGTTCTAAATAGGGGCCCCGGGGAACTCCTAGAACAGGCTTCTTATTTTCAGTCAGTTCTTTATAATTCTTAGCTTTAAATTCCTCCTGACAATCATCGACTAGAGCTGAAAAGACTAAATTAATATCTTCCACTGCTGAGGTGAAAAAACCCACCTGATCTACCGAGGGAGAGAAAAGCAATAAATCCTCAGCAGGTATTCGCTCATAGGAAGGCTTAAAGCCTACCACCCCACAGAAGGCAGCCGGTCTAATTATGGAGCCTATAGTTTGAGTCCCTAGAGCTAAGGGACAATAACCAGCAGCTACGGCTGCAGCCGAGCCACTACTTGAACCGCCAGGAGTATGGTCGGTGTTATGGGGATTTCTCGTCGGACCGGGATGAAAGTAAGCAAATTCCGTGGTTACCGTCTTACCCAGTATCAATAGGCCCAATTCTTTTAAATTAGTTATTAACTTCCCCTCTGGGCCTGTTAAAATACTGGCAGGCAGATTAGAACCAGCCCGGGTTAAAAAACCATCTACATGAAAAATATCCTTCACCCCCAGCAAAGCTCCATAAAGAGAGGGCTTTTCTTCGTTTTTATAGTCAGCCGCCAGCTCATCAGCTTGCTGAAGAAGGCGTTTTTTTCTATCAGCTTCCTCCAATAAAGCTTGAATCTTTTCCTCTTTAGCAGCTATCTTAGTTAATTTATTTGTCAAATAGGCAGATAAGTCCCTTTGGCCAGCAATTAACTTTTCCAGAGTATTGACTAAAGATTCAGAATCTACTAGCAAAAATTTCAACTCCTCATTGGCTCTTTGGCCGTTATATTTTTATTTAACAACTAATACTGATGTTTTGGCATGCCGGACCACTTTATCACTAATACTACCCAGGAAAAAACGCTTAACTCCTCCTAATCCCTTATCAGCCAGAATAATCAGATCAAAACCCTCTTCTTCAGCTATTCTACAGATTACTTCCGCCGGGTCACCTTTCCCTAGTTTGGTCTCATAATTCAAACCAGCAGCCGTTAAAATCTCCCCGGCTTCCTCTAGCAGCCTTTGACCCTGTTTCTCCAAGTTTTCCTCCTGAGCTTTTCTTTCTTTTAGACCTCGATGGATGGCAGCATGGGTAGAAGCTTCCGCTATATCGATAACTTGATTGATATCCGCTACCACTGTTAATAGAGTTATCTCTGCCGATATATTGTTAACCAGTTCCACTGTTTCTTCTACAGCATGTTTGCTTTTTTCAGAACCATCTACGGCCAATAAAATTTTATTCATAGCAATAGCACCTCCTGGAGATGATTAATTATAAATAGTTTAATCATGCTAAAGTTAAACTAGTTGGCTGATTTCAACTTGTCCCATAGAGTTGGCGTTAGAGAAGCAGGTTTAATATTCCTATTAGCATAAATCCAGATAACTAAGGTTTCCATGGAATGGCCAATTGTGTAGGTCAAAGCACCTATTGCGGCTGCAGATTCAAAGAACAGGCCAAAGAAGGGACCGATAAGAAAAATTAAAGCAATAAAGACAGAAATTATATTAACAGCTTTAGCCATGCCTATGAGCCTGGTATTTCTTTGCTGCATTAAAAGTCCCCAGTAAGCCTCTCTAATTGAACGAATCAAAGGTATGGGACTAAAGGCCAGCAGGGCACCGTTACCAATAGTGGCAATTGTGTCTGAAACCCCGATGATATGTCTCATAATTAAGTGACCCAGGGGAGTTAAACTTAATATTAACATCACGGCAGTACCGATTAGGCCTGCTATGACACTAAAATTGCGCACCTTTTTCCAGTTTTTAATATTATCCTCACCTACATAGACCAGAGAACAATGATGGAGATAGCGAACAGGACTATCGATTATACTGCGAAGCCCGTAGGCTACCCCATAAGCAGCCAGGGATTGAGTTGCCAGCAGGGGACTGCGGGCAATACCACTTTGTACTAAAGGATTAATAAAGGAATCTAAAAACATCATCACTGCCAGGGGTAAAAAGAAGATTACAACATCCATAATCTTTAATTCAGTATCAGTAAAGCTAGAAATATTTTCAGCAGCTTTAGCTGGAGAAGAATAATAAAACAACACTCCTAAAAAAACCACCAGTCCTTCGATACCTATGCCAACTGTCCAGGTGAAGCTGCCAACAACAATACCAGACAATGCCTGACTATTCACTGCCCAGAGCAAAAATACACTGACAGAGATCAGTCTTACCGCTGTAGCCAGTGAGACTACTTTAGTTCTTTCATTGCTTATAACCAAACCTCGATTGGTATTGCGCAATGTTTCTACAAAGGGCAAGAAGCAGGTTATTCTAAGAGCAATATAGGCAAATTCTATGGAACGAGCATCCTGTATGCCGATTATATTTCTTAAAAACCAGCCCCCTAATGGTGTGTAACCTAAGGAAAAGAGAATGAGAAAAAAGGCCAAGCTTAAAAGCCAGGCAAATTTGGATGCAACAAAGAAGCTTTGCCTATCATCAACCAGCGAAACGAAGACCTGCATGAACATATTAGTAGGGGCCTTCAACGCATGGGAAATGCCCTTAACCAGGGTAAACATGGCTATACTTAAATCAGGAGATGGTAACCGGGCCATAGCTGCGTTAAAAAACGAGTGCATCGTTGAAATAAAGAAGGGGGTGATTGCTAAAGGTAAAAAGAAATTTAATAATTTTTTATAGCTTAGTGTTGTTTCAGATAGGTTAGACTCAGTTTCTGTTTCTGTTTCTGTATTTTCAGTGCTATCAGTGGCCACTGATGAAAACCCTCTCTTTTTATAATATCTTAAGCTTAATTTTATTATATCATAGCAATGGTAAAAAAAGAAATGAAATAAAAGCCCTTAATGCTGTCTGGAAGAATAATCAACCAAAAGTTAATTAATTTGAAACTGCTAAATTGTTTTTCCTTAAAAATTTGTCCAGAGCAGACAATAATGCTTTATTATCTGCACGACTTCCAATGGTTGCTCTAATAGTCTTTTTAACCCCCAGGGCAGCTCCTGGTTTAACTATAATACCTTCTTTTTCCAGGAATCTTACCACTTTCTGGCTGGGAAAGGGGATTTTAATCATGATAAAGTTACCCTGAGTAGGAATATAGTCCAATCCTCTTTCTTTTAACTGGGTATACAAAAATTCCTTCTCTTCTTGATTCCTTCGGCTGCTTTTCTCTATATGGAGTTGATCCTTTAAAGCAGCACAGGCAGCAACCTGGGCCATCCTGTTGGAGTTAAAGGTATCCTTCATTTGAGTTAAGTAATGGATTACTGCTGGATGTCCTATTCCATAACCTACGCGCAATCCAGCTAAACCATAGGCCTTGGAAAAAGTTCTTAGAACAAATAAATTATCCCAGTTATCCAGTTCTGGAACCGCTGAAAAGTAATTGGGATCATTGACGTATTCATGATAGGCCTGGTCTAAAACTACCAGAATATCGTCGGGAACTTCAGCTAAAAAATCCTTTATTTCAGCAGCTGAAAGCAAAGTGCCTGTAGGGTTATTGGGATCGCAGATAAAAATCAACCTGGTCTTATCATTTATCTCTGCCAGCATAGCCGGTAAATCAATGCCATAATTATTATCTAAAGGTACTGGTCGGCCCTGACATTTTTTTAAGTTTACATAAACTTCATATTTTATAAAGGAGGGATCAGGATAGATTATCTCTCCCTGGTCTGCTCCAAAAATTTCTACTAAGAGCCCGATCAATTCATCGGACCCATTGCCAATAACCAGTTTATCAGTGGATAAATTATAAAAATCGGCTAATTCCTCTCTTAAAGGAGCAGCGGTACTCTCCGGGTACTCCTTTAATCTCTTTAGCTCAGCTTTGATTCTCTTTTTAACATTACTGGAAGTTCCATAGGGATTTTCATTAGAAGCAAGCTTAATAGGTTTAGCTATATCATATTCCTCTGTTAATTTATCTTTTCCTTTGCCCGGCTTATAAGGATTTAAACCGGCAAAATTATTTTTTAGTATTTTATTTAATTTCATGGTTATCTACCTCCCCTGGAGCAATTTTTTCCTGCTGACATGTTAAAGTTTGGTAAGAACCTAATATTTTCAAATGAGAAGTTTTTTCCTTAAGATTTGTGATGACATTTTGGCTTTCCTTAGAGCCAACCTGGCCAGCAAAATCGATGAAGAAAAGATAATCGCCTAACATCTTTTTAGTCGGTCTGGATTCAATTCTGGTCAGGTTAATATTGCGGGTAGCAAATTCTGCTAAAATTTCATGTAAAATTCCTGGCCTATTCTTAATAGGAGAGCAGATTATGCTGGTCTTAAAATCCTTTTGAGGCCAAAAATAAGGCTTATCCCGGGCAGTATGATAATTTTTCTCCCTGACCAGCAGCACAAACCTGGTCCAATTAGAATCATTATCCTGGATGTTTTCTTCAATTATAGTCAACTCGTTCAATTTAGCAGCCAGACGAGAACCGATTGCTGCTTTAGTTATATCTGGAGAACCATTGTTAGAATTAATAAGTTGGGCCGCTTCGGCTGTACTACTTACTTTTTTAATCTGGCAACCTGAGTTAAAACTGTTTAAGAACTCTCTACATTGGGCTAAAGCCTGCGGATGAGAATAAATTTCTTTTATATCATTTATGTCAACTCCAGTTGCCGTCATCAATTGTTGGTTGATGGGCAAAACTATCTCCAGTCCTATTTTGAGAGAAACCTTATGAGCTAAATAATCTAAGGTAATATTAACAGAACCCTCAAGGGAGTTCTCTATAGGGACTACGGCTTGATAAATTTCACCCTCAGCAACAGCTTGAATTAATTCAGATATATCCGGGTAACTTATTTTTTCTACGTGAGGTTCTTTTATTTCCTTAAGAAATTCATTAGCGGCCATTTCTGTAAAGGTTCCTGATGGTCCTAAGTATCCTAAATTTTTCATAAAAATCCCTGCCTCTCAGAAAGCTAATTATACCACTGACTGTAAGTTTCTGGATATTTTCCTATTGAGATAGTTTTTCATGCCACTTATTTCCTCCATCAGGAGGGCAAACTTATCTGGCTTTAAAGACTGAGGGCCATCAGATAAAGCCTCTTCTGGTTTGGGATGAACCTCAACAATCAATCCATCTGCTCCACAGGCTACAGCTGCTCTAGCCATCGGTCTTACCAGCTCCCAGCGCCCGGTACCATGACTGGGGTCAACCACTACAGGTAGATGGCTGATCTCTTTAACCATGGGAATGGAGCTTAAATCTAAGGTGTTTCTAGTCTCCTCACCAAAGGTTCTAATGCCCCGCTCACATAAAATAACCTGATGGTTACCTTCAGTCATAATATATTCAGCTGCTAATAACCATTCTCTTATAGTTGCTGACATTCCTCTCTTTAACATCACTGGTTTATTTAACTGACCTATTGCTGTTAAGAGAGGATAATTTTGCATGTTTCTGGCTCCAATCTGAATTATATCAGTATACTCTGTTACCACATCTATATGTTCGATATCCATTAGCTCAGTGACAATTTTAAGCCCGGTTTCCTGGCGAGCTTTAGCCAGTAATTTTAGACCCTCTTCTCCTAAACCCTGAAAGGAATAAGGGGAAGTTCGCGGTTTGAAGGCACCACCTCTTAAAATTTCAGCTCCTGCTTTTTTTACGGCCCGGGCAGTGGTCATCAGCTGCTCTTCATTCTCCACAGCACAGGGGCCTGCCATAACAGTAGGCTTTTCGCCTCCTATTTTTACATGCTCTAATTGGATAACAGTCTTCTCCGGTTTGAAATTCCAACTGGTTAATTTATAAGGGTCTAAAATAGCGATAACTTTATCAACTGAAGAATAGGATGATAAGCGATTCTTCAGAGTTTCTTTATCCTTGCCTTTGCCAATTAAACCTATTACCGTCCGGTCAACTCCTCTAAAAATATGCGAATCATATTTGTCCTTAGGTACTGCCGCCAAAACCTCATCAAGTTCTTCTTCACTTGCCTCTGCTTTCATTACTACTATCATTAGATTATTCCTCCTTGAAGTTGATAATTGTTAGTTTATTAATTTTAATCCAAAAAAATCCTACAAAACAAAAAAAGCCGCCCCTAGCAGGGCGACTATTATCGCGGTACCACCTGTTTNAGCCTTTCTCCTGTTAAATAATAGCTATGAAAGGCTACCTCTTCAAGAGCAGACACTCTCTTGCTTGATAACGTCAGCAGACGGCCGGAGCTTACTTTGATTTTCAGCTGGCAACTCAGGGGGGAAATTCAGCCTGGAAAAATAACCGATTTGCACTGCCATCGGCTCTCTTTATATCTTTACAAGCTTACTTGGTCCCCGTCACAGTTTTTATTCTGATAAATTGTTAAAATGAATTATAGCAGGTATTCTTCTCTTTGTCAAACACTTTGAGCAAATAAATTAAAATATTTTATAAAAATCTGGTTAAACTTCTACTGTCCAGTCATAGGGGTCTTCTATCTTGCCCGTTTGAATGCCAATCAGCTTATCATAAAGCTTGCTGGCAACCTCACCAGTTTCACCATTGTTAATCTCCATCTCCATATCCTGCCAGCTAAGGGTGCCAATAGGAGAAATTATAGCTGCTGTGCCTGTGCCAAAGGCTTCTTCTAAATCGCCACTTTTATAAGCTTCAGCCACCTCTTCAATCTTAATCTTCCTCTCTTCTACCTCCATACCCCAGTCTTCTAAGATTGTAATCACTGAATCTCTAGTGATACCAGGCAGAATAGTTCCCTCTAAAGAAGGGGTGATGATCTTGCCATTTATCTTGAAAAAGACATTCATGGCCCCAACTTCTTCAACAAATTCTCTATTATTCCCATCTAGCCAGAGAACTTCATCATATCCCATCTCTGCTGCTTCAGCTTGAGCCTTTAAACTGCCGGCATAATTGCCACCGGTTTTGGCCATACCGGTACCTCCCTTGCTTGCTCTAACAAAATCAGTCTCAACGTATATTTTAGTTGGTTTTATGCCCTGATCGTAATAGGCAGCTACCGGGGACATGATAATTATAAATTTATATCTTGAGGAAGGTTTTAATCCCAGATATATCTCCGTGGCAATGGTAAAGGGTCTGATATAAAGGGCAGTACCTGGTTTAGCAGGCACCCAATTTTTATCTACCTGGACTGTCTTTTTTACCGCCTCCACGAAAAAATCGGGATCCATCTGACAGATACACATTCTCTCATTGGAATTGTTAAACCTCTCGGCATTTTTTTCCGGCCGAAAGAGTAAAATCCTATCATCTTCCGTTCGATAAGCTTTCAAACCTTCGAAAGTGGTCTGCCCGTAATGGCAAAAAGCAGCTGCTGGATCAATCTCTAAGGGGCTATAGGGAACAATCCTGGGGTCATACCATCCCTGCTCTTCCTCGTAGTCCATGACAAACATATGGTCTGTAAAGGTCCTGCCGAAACTAAGTTCTTCATCCTTCGGGGGTTCTTGTCTATCTTCACACTTCTCAATTCTTATGTTTTTATCCATTCTTTAAATCCTCCAGTTTTCTTAGTAAGTTATTAATTAATCTGCTAAATATAAGTCCTAACCCATTTTACACTTCTAATATGGCTCCTTTAGCAGCTGAACTCACCATACTAGCATATCTTCTTAAGTAACTGCTCTCAACTTTAGCACCGGGTTTCTGCCATGATTTCATTCTTTGCTGTAACTCTTCAGCGGAAATATCCACTGCCAATTTTTCAGCTGGGATATCTATTTTTATTAGATCATTTTCCTCTACTACCGCCAGAGGCCCTCCGGCCATTGCTTCCGGGGAAATATGACCTATAGAAGCCCCGCGGCTAGCTCCAGAGAACCTGCCATCGGTGAGGAGAGCCACTTCCTTATCCAGACCGACGCCAGCTATAGCTGAAGTTGGGGATAACATCTCCCGCATACCAGGACCACCCTTAGGCCCTTCATATTTTATCACAATAACATCGCCGGAATTGATCTTACCGGCATGGATTGCAGCCACTGCCTCCTCTTCGGAGTTAAAAACTCTAGCTGGACCTTCATGGACCAGCATCTCTTCCGCTACGGCTGCCTGTTTCACCACCGCTCCCTGGGGAGCAATATTGCCCTTTAAGACAGCTAAACCTCCTGTGGCATGATAAGCTGTGGTAAAATCCCTTATAACCTGCCTGTCAGCAACTTTTACTCCCAGGAGATTTTCGCGCAATTTTTGTCCTGTCACTGTCATCACTTCGTCAGCTAAGAGATCATTTTGCTGCAATATTTTCATCACTGCTGGTATACCGCCGGCCCGATGAAGATCCTGAATATGATGCTCCCCTGCTGGACTTAAACTGCATAAATGGGGTATTTGTTCCTTAATTTCATTTATCAATTCGATCTCCAGATCAACATTGGCTTCATGGGCAATTGCAGGTAAATGCAAAGCGGTGTTAGTAGAACAACCCAGGGCCATATCTACCTTCAGGGCATTGATAAAGGATTCTTCCTTAACAATATCCCGGGGTTTTAAGTCCTCCTTAAAGAGCCTTACGATTTGCTGGCCTGCTTTTTTGGCTAAGCGCAGCCTGGCTGCCTCCACAGCAGGAATTGTCCCATTGCCAGGTAAACCCAGCCCCAAAACCTCTGTTAAACAGTTCATGGAATTTGCAGTAAACATTCCTGCACAGCTACCACAGCCAGGACAGGCTGAATTTTCTATTGTCGATAACTCTTCCTCGGTCATTTTGCCAGCTTTAACAGCTGCTACCCCTTCAAAAACAGTCTTTAAATCGATATTTTCGCTGCCATGCTGCCCGGCCATCATCGGGCCCCCACTAATAACCAGAGCCGGAATATTCAAACGCAAAGCAGCCATTATCATCCCTGGTACCACCTTATCACAGTTTGGTATTAATACCAAAGCATCAAGGGCATGGGCTCTGGCTACCGATTCCACAGAATCGGCTATTAATTCTCTGCTGGCCAGGGAGAAGTGCATCCCTTCATGTCCCATAGCAATTCCATCACAGACTCCGATAGTGCCAAATTCTAAGGGCGTCCCTCCGGCTCTTCTCACTCCGGCCTTCACCGCTGCAGCAACTTTCTTAAGATCACTATGTCCTGGTATCAACTCACTGAAAGAATTGGCGATACCAATCAAAGGATCTTCTAGTTCTTGATCAGTCAGGCCCAAGGCTTTAAAAAGAGAACGTTGAGGAGCATTATCAATTTTGCCAGTTACCTTGTCACTATTTTTATTCACTTTTTCACCTCTTTATTTTCCCGGGCTATCTTGATTCCATGTTGGATACTATCGACTAAAGCCTGCCAGCTAGCCTCAATAATATTACTGGATACTCCCACCGTCCCCCAGCTCTCATCTCCATTACTGCTTTCGATTAATACTCTAACCCGGGCTGCTGTACCATCTTTACCATTGAGAACTCGTACTTTGTAGTTTACTAAATAAATATTGCTGATCTCAGGGTAGAAATTGACTAAGGCTTTCCTTAAAGCCTTATCTAAAGCATTGACAGGCCCTACCCCTTCTGCCGCCGTATGGACCTTCTTGCCCTCTACCAAGACTTTAATAGTGGACTCAGAGTGAGGGTTAATAGCCTCTTTCTTATCGGTCAAAATTCTAATCCCCTCTAACTCAAAGAGCTTTTCATAATCTCCTCGAGCTTTTTCTAAAAGGAGTTTAAGAGAGGCCTCAGCTCCCTCAAAATAATAGCCTTCATGCTCCAGTTTCTTGATTTTGTTGAGCACTGCCTTGAGATTATGGTTATCAGCATCTAATTCTATGCCTAATTCTTCAGCCTTATAAATCAAATTGCTTTTTCCTGACAGCTCTGATACCAACACCCGGCGTTTATTGCCTACCAGCTCCGGGTCCTGATGTTCATAGGTGCGGGAATTTTTCAAAATAGCACTAACATGAATACCCCCTTTATGGGCAAAGGCACTTTCTCCCACATAGGGAGCCTGGGCAGGGGGATTGAGATTAGCAGCTTCACTAACATATCGGGAGGTAGCCGTCAACTTTTTCAACTCTTCCGGGCTTACTACCTGATAGTCATACTTCAACTGCAGGTTGGGTATTATCGATGATAGATTGGCATTTCCGCAGCGCTCACCATAGCCATTTATGGTTCCCTGCACCTGGGAAACTCCTTCTTCCACAGCAACCAGAGTATTGGCAACGGCCAGCTCACAATCATTATGGGCGTGAATCCCCAGGGAACAGGAAACCTCCTGCTTGACTTCCTTAATTATTTCCCGCAACCTGGAGGGCATCGTCCCACCATTGGTATCACAGAGAACCAGGGCATCAGCACCACCTCTTTCGGCGGCTTGCAGTACCTTCAAAGCATAGTCAGCTGAGTCTTGATATCCAGCAAAAAAATGTTCTGCATCAAAAAAGACTTCCATTCCCTGTTCTTTTAAATATCTCACTGAGCTTTCTATCATGGCCAGATTTTCCTCTAAACTGGTATTAAGGGCCTCTTCTACATGCAATACCCAGGACTTGCCTACTATAGTTGCCACATCAGCTCCAGAATCTATAATAGCCTGCAAATTTTTATCCTCAGCTGGAGAGATATTAGCATGTCTGGTGCTGCCAAAGGCAGCAATTTTGCTATTGGGCAGATCCAATTCCTGGACTCGGGCAAAATACTCAATATCCTTGGGGTTAGAGCCCGGCCAACCTCCTTCTATATAATCAATCCCTGTTTCAGCTAGTTTTCTGGTGATATTTAATTTATCTTCGGTGGAATAGGAGATCCCTTCTCGCTGGGTTCCATCACGCAGACTAGTATCATATATTTTTATCATTATCCTTCTAAATGCCTCCTATTCAACAATTGCTTTAGTTACTTTATATTACTCTAAAATACTACAGATATAATCTCCTGCTTCACTTGTTGAAAGTCTACCGCCCATGTCTTCAGTGGTTTTTCCTGCTGTTAGAGCATTATTGACAGCTTTTTCTATCTTCTCTGCTTCTTTCCGGTGGCCTAAAACCTCAACCATCATAGCTGCTGCCAATAAAGCTGCTGTGGGGTTGGCTTTACCTTCACCAGCAATATCAGGAGCAGAGCCGTGTACTGGTTCAAACATCGAAACTCCTTCTGGGTTAATGTTGCCAGAAACAGCCAGACCCATTCCCCCCTGAATCTCGGCACCTAAATCAGTAATGATATCACCGAACATATTACAGGTCACCACTACATCGAAAATCTCAGGATTTCTGACCATCTTCATGGTCATAGCATCAACTAAAATATGATCCTGCTCAACAGCGGGAAAGTCTTCCCCCACCTTTTTATAAACTCTCTGCCAGAGATCATGAGCATATTCCAGAACATTACACTTATCACAGAGGGTCAATTTCCCCTCTTTCCTGGCAGCATATTCATAGGCATAGCGGATTACTCTTTCCACCCCATGATAGGTGTTGATCATCTCCTGCACGGCCACTTCCTGGGGGGTATCTTTTTTAAGAAATCCACCGCTGCCAGCATACAACCCCTCGGTATTTTCTCTTACCACTAACATATCTATATCCTCTGGGCTGGTATCCTTAAGGGGGGTAAACTTTTCCATTAAGAGCTTCACTGGCCGCAGGTTGATATACATATCAAAGGAAAAGCGCAGATCCAATAAAATTCCATGTTCTAAAACTCCAGGTTTAACTCGAGGATCACCGACGGCACCTAAATAAAGAGCATCGAAGTCGGCCAGGTCCTGCTTGGTCTCCGGGCTAATAAGTTCGCCAGTGCTTAGATAATGGTCAGCCCCCAGGGGAAATTCCTGAAAATTAAAATTCAAAGTACTGATTTGGGCCAATTTTTCCAGGACCTTCACTCCCTGGGCTACCACTTCTGGACCTATGCCATCGCCTGGTATCAGAGCTATATTATATTCAGACATTTATTCTTTCACCTGCTTTCTCACATAATTGATCAGCCCTCCAGACTGGATTAATTCCTGCATAAAATCAGGAAAAGGAACAGCTTGATACTTCTTTTCTGTGGACAAATTGAAGATCAAACCACTATCTATATCAACCTTTATTTCATCACCTTCGGATATATCAATCACAGCTGAGGGGCACTCTAAAATCGGCAAACCGATATTTAAAGCATTGCGATAAAAAATTCGAGCAAAGGAATTAGCTATGACACAGGAAACTCCAGCCGCTTTAATGGCTAAAGGAGCATGCTCCCGAGAACTTCCACAGCCAAAATTATCTCCGGCTACGATTAAATCTCCTGCTGTCATTTTCTCTTTAAATTGAGGATCTAAATCTTCCAGACAGTGTTTAGCCAGCTCCTGGGGATCAGAAGTATTTAAGTAGCGAGCTGGTATTATTACATCAGTATCTATATCATCACCGTACTTCCAGGCTTTTCCCTGTAACTCCATTATAATACCTCCTCAGGACTGACAATTTTACCTGCAAGGGCTGAAGCAGCTGCTACTGCTGGATTAGAAAGATAGACTTCACTCTCGGGATGTCCCATCCGACCAACAAAATTTCTGTTAGTGGTTGCAATAGCTCGTTCTCCAGCTGCCAGCACTCCCATATGTCCTCCCAGGCAGGGACCACAGGTAGGGGTGCTCACAGCAGCCCCGGCTTCGATTAAAGTAGCTATAATACCTTCATCGATAGCCTGCTGATATATGTTCTGGGTGCCCGGAAAAACCAGAAGCCTAACCCCGGGAGCTCGCTTTTGCCCCTCTAGGATTTGGGCGGCTACTCTCAGATCCTCCAATCTTCCATTGGTACAGGAGCCAATCACAGCCTGATCAATGGGGATATCTTCCACTTCACTGATTCCCCTGGTGTTTTCAGGCAGATGAGGATAGGCTACCTGGGGTTCAATATCCTCCACCTGATACTCTTTTACTTCATAGTATTCTGCAGCGGGGTCGCTTAGATATTCCTTATAATCAACTTCCGATCGCCCGGCTAAATACTCTCTTGTTTTTTCATCGGGGGCTATGAGGCCACATTTTGCTCCTGCCTCTATGGCCATATTAGACATGGTCATTCTACCGGCCATAGAAAGGTTGGAGACTGCCTCGCCGCCAAGCTCCAGGGCCCGATAAAGAGCTCCATCTACTCCAATATCACCGATTAAATATAAAATTAAATCCTTTCCGCTTACCCAGGGGGCTAACTCACCGTTAAAGACAAATTTCATCGTCTCCGGCACTTTAAACCAGGCTTCTCCGGTGGCCATAGCTGCAGCCATATCAGTACTGCCTACCCCGGTGGCCAGGGCTCCGAAGGCACCATAAGTACAGGTGTGGGAATCAGCTCCAATGATTATTTCGCCTGGATGGACCAGCCCCTGTTCTGGTAACAAACAGTGTTCAATTCCCATCTCACCAATCTCAAAATAATTTTCCAGTTGCTGCTCCTGAGCAAAATCTCGCAGTAACTTGCTCTGCTGGGCAGAATTTATGTCTTTATTGGGAGTAAAGTGATCGGGAACTAAAGCAATTTTGGCCGAATCAAAGACCTGCTCCACTCCAATCTTTTTAAATTCCTCAATGGCCACAGGGGTTGTAATATCATTTCCCAGCACTAGATCTAAACTAGCTGTGACAATCTCACCGGGACTAACCTCATCGCGGCCGGCATGGTCGGCCAGTATTTTTTCTACCATCGTCATAGCCATAATTTAACCGCCTTTCCAGTCAACCACTAGCTACTAGTATTTTGTTTAAGGCATTATTATAAGCAACAGCACTTGCCTTTATAATATCAGTACTTACACCACGACCGATATAAACATCGTCCTGGTGTTCAACTTTAACAGTTACATGACCTAAAGCATCTTTTCCACCAGTAATGGCGTCAATTTTAAAGATTACCAGCTGACAGTCAAGGTCAGCGGCCTGGTTGATTGCCTCATAGGTGGCATCAATAGGCCCACCTTCAGAACATACAGATTTTAATATCTTCTCACCCTGCTTTTCCATGTGAATAGTAGCAGTAGAGAGGCCATTGCCAGTGGTTATCTGTAATAATTTTAGATCCATTACCTGCAGGCTTTGACCGAATTGATCTTCCACTATGGCTTCCAGGTCAAGGCCAGTTATTTCTCCCTTGCGGTCTGCCAGCTCCTTAAAGCGCTTAAAGGCTTTGTTTAATTCTTCATCATCCAATTCATATCCTAACTCTTTTAATTTATCCCTGAAAGCATGTCTGCCAGAATGTTTGCCCAGCACAATCTGATTCTCTTCTAATCCTATTGTCCTGGCATCCATTATTTCATAGGTAGTCCGCTCTTTAATCACTCCATCCTGATGAATGCCTGATTCATGGGCAAAGGCATTTTTACCAACGACTGCTTTATTAAACTGGATATCCATGCCGGTCAACTGGCTTACAAGTTTGCTTGTCCGATAAATTTCCTGCAACTCAAGATTAGTTCTATCATCATAATAATCCTGGCGGGTATTTAAAGCCAGGGCAATTTCTTCTAAAGCAGCGTTACCGGCTCTTTCTCCAATGCCATTTACAGCACATTCGACCTGAGTAGCTCCATTTTCTAAAGCAGCAATAGAATTAGCCACTGCTAAACCTAAATCATTATGGCAGTGGACACTAACTTCAGCCTGGTCTATGTTGCTGACATTATCATAAATATATTTAACCAGCTCCCCAAATTCCCCTGGAGTAGCATACCCCACTGTATCGGGAATATTGATGGTGGTAGCACCGGCTTCAATAACAGCTGTAAAGATTTCACAGAGAAATTCTCGCTCACTCCGAGAGGCATCCTCGGCTGAGAATTCAACATCATCTGTATAAGTTTTTGCTCTCTCCACAGCTTTAACTGCACTCTGCAAAACCTCTTCAGGGCTTTTTTGCAGTTTAAACTCCATATGAATGGGAGAGGTAGCAATAAAGGTATGGATCCTTGGTTTTTCAGCCTCTTGAATGGCCTGCCAGGCCCGGTCTATATCAGGAAAACTGGTGCGGGCTAAAGCTGCAATTACTGGCCCCTTTACTTCCTGAGCTATTTTTTGCACTGCAGCAAAATCCCCTTCAGAGGCAATGGGAAATCCAGCCTCTATTACATCAACTTTTAGACGAGCAAGCTGTTGAGCAATCCGTAATTTTTCTTCTACATTTAAGCTTACTCCAGGAGATTGTTCACCATCTCTTAATGTTGTATCAAATATTTTAACACCCATTTTTATGCAACTCCTTTATTCTTCAATCCATTTCATCATATCACGAAGTTTTTGGCCTACCTGTTCAATTTGATGATTGGCTTCTTTTTCTTTGCGTTTATTATAGGCTGGACGTCCAACTTGATTTTCTAGTAACCAGCGTTTAGCAAACTCTCCCTGTTGAATATCGCTTAAAAGATTTTGCATTTCTTCCCGTGATTTATCATTAATAACTTTTTTGCCTGCTATTAAATCTCCATACTCAGCTGTATCAGAAATGGAATCCCTCATCCTGGCAATTCCACCTTCATACATCAGGTCAACTATTAATTTCAATTCATGCAAACATTCAAAATAGGCAATTTCCGGCTGATAACCTGCTTCTACTAGGGTTTCGAAGCCTGCTCTAACCAATTCAGTGGCTCCACCACAGAGCACTGCCTGTTCCCCGAAAAGATCAGTCTCTGTTTCCTCTTTGAAGGTGGTTTCAATAACTCCGGCTCTGGTACCGCCAATCCCCTTGGCATAGGCTAAACCTACATCTTTGGCCTTTCCTGTGGCGTCCTGGTAGACAGCCAATAAACAGGGCACTCCTGCTCCCTGGGTATAGACTCTTCTGAGCAGGTGACCAGGGCTTTTAGGGGCTACCATAAATACATCCACATCTTCAGGAGGAACGATCTGGTCGAAGTGAATATTGAAGCCATGGGAGAAGACTAGGGCATTGCCTGCTTCCAGGTTGGGTTCAATGGCTTTTTTATAGACAGATTTTTGAATAACGTCAGGTAGTAAAATTTGTACTATATCGGCCTCTTTGGCCGCTTCAGCGACTTCTTTAGGAGAAAAACCGTCAGCAACTGCCTGTTCGTAGCTATCTCCCCCTTTACGCTGCCCCACTATCACCTCCAGCCCAGAATCTCGCAGGTTCTGAGCCTGGGCATGACCCTGACTGCCATAACCAACGATTGCTATTGTCTTATCAGCCAGCAAATCTAAATTAGCATCTTCGTCATAATACATTTTTACCATTATATTTCAGCTCCCTCTTTTCATTCCAGCTCTCAACATATTTTAAATAACTGTAATTTTCTCTATTATGCTATCATCAATAAAAATATTTATTTTTTACCTCTAGTCATAGCGATTTTTCCCGTCCTTACTAATTCTATAATTCCATAGGGGTCTAAGAGTTCTTCCATGGCATTAATTTTGCCTTCATCTCCTGTAACCTCTACCATGACTGAATCATTGGCCACATCAACTATTTCTCCCCGAAAGACATCAACAATCTGGATTATTTCCGAGCGGGTAGAATAATTAGCCTTAACCTTTATCAGGGCCATACTGCGATTAACAGCCGGGTCATTGGTAATATTACTGACTTTATAGACAATAACCTGTTTGTTTAGCTGCTTTTCCAGCTGTTCCAGATCTTTTTTGTTGCCACAGACCACTAAAGTAATTCGAGATACATCCTCTCTCTCTGTCTGTCCCACAGAAAGACTCTCTATATTAAAACCACGGCGACTAAAAAGACTGGCAATCCTGGCTAATACTCCAGCTTCATTGGCCACTTTAACTGCTACGGTATGTTTCATTGTGATTCCTCCTCTAATATCATTTCATAAAGGCTACCACCGGGTGGAACCATCGGAAATACATTTTCTTCTACTTCTATTTGAAAGTCAAGCAGATAAGGGCCTTCCTCAGCTCTAGCTCTTTTAAGAGCTGGCTTAATTTCTTCTGGTTCGGTAATTATCTCAGCTTTAATGCCATAAGCTGCAGCCAGTTTAACAAAGTCTGGTACCATCTCCGGGCAATCTTCCCCGGGGCTGGAACAATGGGGTGGACAATCAATTGTTTTGCTCATACAGGTAGAAGAATATCTTTTATCCATGAACATCTCCTGCCATTGTCGCACCATGCCCAGGTAGTGATTATTGAATATAATGATTTTTACAGGAAGATCATTTTTTGCCACCGTAGCAAGTTCCTGAATGTTCATCTGCAGACTACCCTCGCCGGCTAATAAAAATACCTCTTCATCTTCATTGCCCACCTGTACTCCAATGGAAGCTGGAAATCCATATCCCATAGTTCCCAGCCCTCCTGAGGTAATAAACTGACGGGGGCGGTTGTATTTAAAAAATTGGGCTGCCCACATCTGATGCTGACCCACTTCCGTTACTATATAGGCATCACCTGAGGTTAACCTGTCTATTTCTTCTATTATGGGCCGGGGAGAAAGACGCCCCTGTTCACCTACATCTTCACACTGACGGCAATCCATCTCCTGCCATTCTTTTATCTTTTTACCCCAGCCATTATTTTTCTTGGCATTAACTTTCTCCTCTAAATCCTGCAGGATACTTTTAACATCACCAACAATGGGGACATCTATAGAAACTCTTTTGCCTACTTCAGCCGGGTCTATATCAATATGGATTATCTCAGCCTCCGGGGCAAATTCTTCTAACTTTCCAGTGACTCTATCATCAAAGCGACAGCCTACGGCTATTATCAGGTCAGCATTGGAAATAGCCATATTGGCCTCAGTGCTTCCATGCATTCCTAACATTCCCAGGCTTAACTCATTATGCTCATCAAAGGAGCCCAGCCCCGTCAAAGTTGTGGTAACAGGAATTTTGGCTTTTTCAGCCAGCTCTCGCAATTCCTGGCTGGCATTGGAGATAATTACACCACCACCGGCATAAAAGACTGGCTTCTCTGCTTGATTTATTTTTTGGGCAGCGGTCTTAATCTGCAAAGGATGCCCTTCGTAGTTTGGTTTATAACCGCGCAAGTCCACTTTCTCAGGATAAGAAAATTCAGCTTCCAGGACCATCATATCCTTGGGAATATCCACCAGCACCGGCCCGGGTCTACCAGTCTGGGCAATATGAAAGGCCTCCTTGATGATGCGAGGCAGTTCTTTAACATCCTTAACCAAATAATTATGCTTGGTAATGGGCATTGAAATCCCGGTAATATCAGCCTCTTGAAAGGCATCGGTGCCCAGCATATGACTGGGGACCTGGCCAGTAAAGGCCACCAGGGGTACAGAGTCCATGTAGGCAGTGGCTAATCCAGTAACCAGATTGGTCGCTCCGGGGCCTGATGTTGCTATTGTTACTCCTACTCTTCCTGTGGAGCGAGCGTAGCCATCAGCGGCATGAATTCCTCCCTGCTCATGATGCGGCAAGACATGCTTAAAATTTGCGTCATAAAGCTTATCATATATTGGTAAGACAGTCCCTCCGGGGTAGCCAAAGATAACCTCTACCCCCTCTTTTTCTAAAGATTTAACAAACATTTCAGCACCTGATATTTTTTCACTCAAAAGAACCACTCCTCTCGCTATATGTCAAAAACAGGCAAAATTTAGCTAATTAAAATAATAAAAACCTGTCTCCAGTATTCCTTAAATAGGCAGACAGAGCTAAAATTAAAACTAATCACTGAACCAAAAAATCAGTCCCAATTTAAAGATAAATTACAACTTCTGGTTTACAGGGATAAAGGGCTATTCAGTTAGAATATCAAGGGCTTCCTCCTGCAGTGCTTCAGTCAGATAAGGAATACCCGTCAATTTTTCAACCTCCCTGTTTCCAGACATGAGGTCTGATTTTTCTATAGCAGAAAGATTAAACTTCCTAACCCCGGCCATGAGCTGCTTAAGGCCAGTGGCCAGTTTGGTAGTCAAAGTATATAGGGCTACAGCCCCAAAGGGGATGTTTTCCATTTCTCGGGCTCCAACAATATCTTCCACATCATACCAGCCAGCAAAAATATTGCGAGGTTTGCTGCCTGCTTCTTTGACAGTCTTTGGCAGTTCATCCCAGTTTCCATTTAATTCCGCTTTTCTATCAGGATAAAAGACTCCTTCTATATTAGAACCTAAAAATCCAGCAATCATGGGAGCCCTTCCCAGGCATACCATCTTAACATAGGGAGATCCTAAAGCTAAGGCCTTGAAGATATGATCTTCTCTAGCAAAACCTCCGCCAAAGGATAGGTCCGGTACGTTAAAACCCTCTTCTGCCAATATTTCGGCAAATTCAACGGCTTTAGTATGCAGGGGTAGAGAAGGAACGCCCCAGTGTTCCATCATATTCCAGGGACTCATTCCGGTTCCACCTCCTGCACCATCTATGGTTACCAGCTCTAGCTCAGCTTCTGCAGCAAAACGCAAAGCCATAGCCAGTGCTCTCATACCATAGGCACCGGTCTTTAAGGAAATTCTTTCAAAACCTAAAGACCTCAAATAATCTACTCTATCAAGAAAATTTTGCTTAAATATTGCTATATCATCAGCATCAGTACCGCCTAAACGGCTATGGCGGGCAAAACTATCTATAGCTCCTGATTCAAAGGATTTTTTGGTAACCTCTTTGGTGGGATCGGGGTCGACAATATAACCTCTTTCCGCCAAAAACTCGGCATACTCCAGGCTTTTAACCTGGATTTCGCCACCTATATTTTTAGCTCCCTGGCCCCATTTTAGCTCTACTATTAGATCGTTACCATAATTCTCTATCAGATATTCAGCCACTCCATTGCGAGTGTCTTCAACGTTTAATTGCACAAAAATATCTCCATAGCCATCTTGAGTGTATTTCTGATAAGTATTAATCCTTCTATCCATCTCAGGAGCTTCAGCAATCACTCCCTTTTCCATCTGGGATTCTCTATCGACTCCCACTACGTTTTCTCCAATAACCACTGGAAAACCAGCTAAAGCCGCGCCAATGGCAAAGGAGTCCCAGTATTTTTCAGCAATAAAAGTAGAACCAAGAGCGCCTGTCATTATTGGTATTTTGGCCTTGCTTTCACCTTTATTGCCAAAGGACGACTCTATATTTACATTAGGATATATGCAGTCATCAGCATCAGAAGTTAGATTTTCTTCCAGACCCTGAGCTCCAAAGGCATAGCCCTGTATTCTTAAGGCTTCATAGGAAGTCCCCTGAGGGTCAATGTTTTGGGCGCCAGCAGTTATGGAACCAAAATCCCTGGGATATAACATCTGCTTGCCATATAAAGAAGAAAGCCAGGTCTCACATTTGCCCCTACAATCTGATTGACAGAGGGTACATAGCCCTGAAGGACAGGGGTCACCTCTATTAACTGCTCCTAAAGCATCAATTCTTTTATCTGACATTATTATTCCTCCTAAAAATTCTCCCTGCTTGTTTAAATTTTGTTAAAAATACCTGCTATTGCTGCTATTACTCAACTTAAATAATAGATATGTATTGCTATGAATACTAACATATTACTTTACTATTGTAAAGGAAAGAGTAATAAATCTATATTTTCATATATTTATAAATATTTTTAATTTTATTGAACTGGCTTTTAAGTCAATCCCCGACGCTGATAACAGTAAAGCAAAAGTGCTAAAATCACTAAAGAGCTAAAGAGGATAAATCCAAGTCCCGTCAAATAAAGAGCCGTTGTAATCTCTGCTGTTAAAGTTTTTTCTAAAAGCAAAAGATAATGATAAGTGGGAAGCAGATAGGCCAACCTCTGCAAGACTCCCTGCTCCAACCCGGCGGTCTGCGGTATAATCAACAATAACAGGTAGACGGGCATGCCAATTATACCTGTAGAGCGCTGATCTTTAGCTACTAGACCAACTATCATTCCCACCATTATGGCAAAGATAACTGTTAGAGCAGTGGCCAATATGATGAGAAAAAGAGCCCCATCCTGATTACCTGTTATGAAAATCAAAAGCAGGGCTACCATGATAATAGAAAGAAAAGTCAGTAACCCCTTACCTATAATCACCTCCAGGGGGGTAGCCGGAGAAAGCAGCAACACCTCCATGGTATTCTTTTCCTTCTCTTCAGCTATCATAATCGAAGGTACATACATTCCCACCATGACCACTAAAAACAAAAGGCCAAAGCTCAAAGCCACAGTCTCCTCCATTACCGGCAGGATATTATGCCAGAGAAAAGTTAGAAATACTGGCAGGGCATACATGATTAATATATTGGGATTTTTCTTAATATCCTGCAATTCTTTGAGCACAATAGCCAGAATCCGCTTGAATTTTTTCATCTATGTCAACTCCTTGCCAGTGATGGTGACAAATATATCAGCCAGGGAAGGCTCCTGGGAATGAATAGCCAATAATCTTTCCTGGGTTATAAGCAGTGATAATTTCTGGGCCAGCCGGTCCCTCTGAGTCATATCGAAAATTTTTTCTTTAACCTGACCTTCCTCACGATAAACAATCTTGATATCTGAGGAAGAATACTGTAGTTTCAATTTCTGCGGGGTCCCCTCTTCCACTAATCTACCCTGGTGTAAAAAAGCAACGCGATGACATAATTTATCGACCTCTTCCATATTATGTGAGGTCAGCAGAATTGTTATGCCTTTTTCATTTAACTGCTGTAATATTTTATGGATTACAGCAGCCGAGCCGGGGTCCAGTCCTGAAGTTGGTTCATCCAAAAATAAAATATCAGGCTCATGGAGGAGAGCTCTAATTAATAAAACCTTTTGCTTCATACCCCTGGAAAGTTTTTTGACGGCTCTACTCTTAAAATCCTGTAGATCTACTAGCTTCAAATAACGATCAATTAAGGAATAATCCTGGTTATAGAGCCGACAGTAAAACTTTAAATTTTCTAAAATTGTCAGTCTTTCATAGAGGTTTGTATTTTCTGGCACTATCCCCATTTTGCTTAGTAAATCCTCTCTATGGCTCTGGATGTTCTTTTCATATATATAGGCCTGACCGGCATCGGGCTTTAGTTGTCCCGTTAAAATTTTAATAGCCGTGGTCTTGCCAGCCCCATTGGGTCCTAAAAGACCAAATATTTCTCCGGCAGCAACTTTCAGGTTAACCTCCTGTAATGCAGTGGTGCCATTATAATTTTTGGCAATATTTCTTAGTTCAATCATAGTTTACACTTCCCTATTAAATATATTATTTCAATTACCGGTCAAAATCAATTGCTGATAGAGAGTTTTTATATTATAATATAACTAACTAACCATTAGTTAGTTAATCCGTGACTAGTAAGTTAAACCTTTAGTTAAATTCAAGATCCAAAAAGAAGTCAGCAGGTTAGCAGCAGAACAACACCATTTTGAAGGAGGGAAAGATATGGATCAATTGACAAAGGAAGATGTTATGGAATTAATATCCTCCGATTCCCGACCTAAAATCTCTCTCTACATGCCAACGGAAAAATCAGCTGGAAATGCCGTCAACAAGATGAAGATTAGAATCAAAAATTTGCTAAGCACTACCAGGAAAAAATTAAAGGAAGACTGGGATTTCTCGGAGATTGAGATGGATGATTTGCTCTCTCCCTTAGTGAGTTTAACCAATGACCGGGATTTTTGGCTTAGACAGAGTGATGGCCTGGCCATCTATCTTACCCCAGAAAATTTTCAATACTATCGCTTACCCCTAAACTTTTACGAGCAGGTATCAGTATGTAATTTTTTCGACCTCAAACAGGCAATCCCTGAAATTTATGAAAATAGAGAGTTTTATTTATTAGCTCTCAGCAGAAACAATACCCGGTTGTTTTATTTGACCGAAAACAGTATAACTGAAGTAGAGTTAGATAAACTACCTGGCAGTTTTGCTGAAATATTAGAAAAAGACACCTCCGGAAGAACTTTACAGCATCATTCCAGCTCTAGAGGAGGTGGTTCAGCCGTCTTCCATGGCCAGGAAACTGTAGAAGGAGATAAAAAAGAGGATATTCTCCAATATTTTCGCCTGGTTGATGATGCCGTTAGCGAATATCTAAAAGGTAAAGGTATACCACTGTTGTTAATGTGCGCCGAAGAGATTTATCCCATTTATGAAAGAGCTAATACCTACCAGCACTTGCACGCCGACTTCGTTAAGGGCAGCCCAGGAAAATTAGAACCCCAGCAAATTTTTGCTGCCTCTCAAAAAGTTATAGCTCCTCTGACTAAATCGGACCGGCATAAGGCTATCGCTCGATTAAAAGAGCTAACTGGTACGGAAAAGGCAGAATCTGACCTGGAAACCCTGGTAACCGAAGCCTATTTTGGCAAAATCCAGACTCTTATTTTTGAAAAAGGAGTTGAGAAATACGGCTCTTACAATGTCGACAAGAATCAGGTCGTGTTCTCAGATAATGATAACCCTCAGGAAGACTATGAGCTCTTTAATTATACATTGTTAAAAACCATTTCTCAGGGAGGAGAAGCTTTTCTGGTTCCCCAGGAAGAAATGCCGGCAGAGGCAGGAAAAATCAACGCCATATATCGCTACTAATCTTATAGCGATTTATTGCTATTTAAGCTATTTACCTTAAATATATATATTATCAGGTTGAAAAATTAGCGACAAATTTTCCAGTGAATTCAAGCCCCTGCATTGATTCAGGGGCTTAATTTTTTTACCGCTTCACCCCAGGTCAACTCTGCTGATTTTGCAGAATTACCCTGCCCCGGCGGAAGACAATATAAAGGATTGCTGAAGGCTAATAACCTATTATCTGCTGCCCGCACCTCCATTCTACCCCATCTATACTGTCGGCCTGACCAAGCAATTTCCACAATCAGCTGGCCCCGATTCACTATTTTTTTCTCCTGACGGGGAATCCCGTCTTCCAGCCATAACAGCCTGGCTTTTTTATATTCCGAAGATAAATTTACCTCAAGGGTAATCTTGATTTTATTCCCCTCAAGACAGATAGAAGTAATATTATCTCCGGGGTAAATTGCAGTATTAACTCCCTGGCCTTTCCAGGTAAGATCAAGACCTGTGGCTACCAGCAATTTCCCTTTAGCTAACGATTTTATCACTTCACTGGGCGATAGTTCAGGAGCCTTAATTATATTGCGTGGCTGGCCGATCTTCGATGGCAGTACATCAGGGGCATAACTCTCCCCTGGTTTCATATGGATATCGCTGCCACCAAAGCCCCAGAGAAAGATTTTATTTTGCCAGAGATAATCCAGCAGCTTAATTGCTTTAACACTGGATTCTTTACTCCCTGGGAGGCGAGGGTCCAGCAAGACTTCTAATCCTGTTAGCTGCTCAAAGGTTATTTCGTCATAATCCCAGGCCCAGTCTGATAAAAAAGGGTGACATATTATAACCTGAGCCCCATTATTTTTAGCTCTCTCCATAATTTGGGTCATAATTTTAGCTGACAGAGAAAAGGATTCACTGGCTTTAAATCCCTGGAGCAGTTTTATATAATCAGCGGTATAATACAACCTATCAACACCCAACAGATTAAAATGACCCCGGGAAGTGGTTACTTCCATGCCTGGAATACTTAAGGGAGGAGCTTCTGATTGGGGCCACCCTGTAGGAAGCAGATTATGTTCTGTGATAAAATAAAAATCCAAATTCTGCCTGGCTGCTTCCTGATGTAACTCTTCAGGTTTCATCCTGCCATCTGACAGCAACGAATGGCAGTGTAGGTCGCCATCATACCAGTCCCTTTCAGTGGGCAAAGCTCTATTCCAGCAATAATCATTTAACAATGGTTTTGTATCATCGTTTTTTTGGTCCAGAGGGGTTGCCCAGGTTTCTGCAGTTAACCGGGGGTAATCAGTACTAATTACTTTAGAATTTGAGCCTGCCTTGACCTGGATCCGAATAATAAAGGATTCTGACCTGGGTGGTAAGTAACAGACTAATCGCCAACTGCCAGAGGTTATTTTGCCTGCCACTCCTCCTAAGCTGGTATGCTCTCTTTTTTCTGCTAAAAAGATTTGCTTTATATCTTTATGGGAAGAATTGATGAATTGCAAGCGCAGATTATCATTATTATCATATATTATTAACAGATAAAAATTCTGATAGCCACGGGATTTTAAATAATTCAAATTCACTTCTAATTGTTTGGCCTCATTATCTAGGGTAAAATAAAAAGACTTTATGGTAGGCCTGTCACTGGCTGCTACAGCTATCTCCTTAACCCAACTTAGCTCTTTAATATTACCACTCCCTCAAAGGCAAGATTAAGTGCCAACAGATTTAGTATACCGAAAAACTGGCTAAATGTCCATCTATCCTCAATTGGGCATCAATTGTGCTTTGCAAAAAACTTTGTTATACTTAATTTCCAGGCAAAATTAACGCTAGAAATAATTTTTCTCTTCCTATCTCATATTGCAAGGAGGATAATCAATGAAGGCCAAAGATATTTTTACTGAATTACTTAATTCTCGCCAGAAAGTCAGAGAAAAAACAGCTGATGGTTTTAAGCCACCAATTATATTAGGTGATGGGGCTATGGGAACTGAATTAATGAAAATAGCCACCAGAGAAACAAAGATACCGCTACAGCACAATTTGATTAACCCGGCTAAAGTGAGTGAGATTCACCAGAGATATTTGCAGGCTGGCGCTGATATTATCACTACCAATACTTTTTGTGCTAATAGATTATATCTGCAACAGACTGAGATGAAGGAAGAAAGTGAAGCTATTAAAAGGCTGGTAAAGGAGATAAATCAAGGCGGAGCAGAAATTGCCAGGCAGGCAGTAAATAGTTTCCAAAAAAACAACTCCCGGACAGGTCCTAAATTGACAGCAGGCAGCATAGGTCCCACAGGCTCAGAAAAAGCAATCTTTCCTGAAGAGGGCGATAATAAAGAAGAGCTTATTAGGGCCTTTAAAGAACAGATTGCTGCCCTTGAAGAGGGAGGCGTTGATATTTTGATTTTTGAGACTTTTTCTTATCACCTGGAGTTAAGAGCAGCTTTAGAGGCAGCCGATAACTTTAGCCTGCCCTGGATTATTAACATGTCCTTTGATAATTATAATACCACCAATTACGGGACTAAACCAGCTGATATGGCTCAAGTGGTGGGAGATTTTCCTCAAGAGAAAATTCTAGCTGCCGGAATCAATTGCATTGCTCCTGATAGGGGATATCAGAAGACAATTAAAAACTTAACTGCTGAGTTAGCACCTCTACCCTTGAGTCTTTATTATAATGCTGGTACTCCTGAACTGGATATTGATTCTGGTAAGACCAGTTATAAGCTAGAGGAAAGTTTTTATAAAGAAATGGAAGAAGCAGCAAGACTAAAAAGCCCTGCTGCCAAAATATTAGGCGGTTGTTGTGGCACATCTCCTGCAGTTATCAAGGAATTAAAAACCCGCTTTAATATTTAGTTTATCTTGGTATATCATTAAATAAAGAGAAGTTTCCTAAAGTAGATTTACTCCATTATAAAGAGAAAATTCCATGTCTTCACTGATCTTACTAATATCATAGGGGGTTTCCTGATAAACACAGTAATTAAGCCAGTTGCCAAAGAGAAGATGAGCATGAGCCCGCCAGGTATTTAAAGGTTTTTTACCGGGGTCCTCCCCGGTAAAATAATTCTGGGGCCTGGGCGGGTTTTCTTCTTTTTCTAAATCTCGCAGGTATTCATTCTTTAAAGTATCATGATCATATTCTGAGTGGCCGGTAACAAAGATCTGCCGGTTATCTTTATTAGCTACAATATAAACTCCTGCTTCAGGTGATTTAGCCAGTAATCTCAGCTCGTCACATTCTTTAATATCCTCTTCTCTTACCTCAGTATAGCGAGAATGAGGGGCATAAAATTCATCATCAAAGCCCCGCAACAATTTGGTGTTCTGCTGGTGAATTCTATGTTTAAAGACCCCGGTTATCTTATCTTCTAGTGGATATTTATCTATTCCATAATGAAATTTCAATCCTGCCTGTGCTCCCCAGCAGAGATGAAGGGTAGAGAAAACATTAGAGCGAGTCCAGGCCATAATATCTTTAAGCTCACTCCAGTAATCAACTTCTTGAAAAGCCATTCTTTCCACAGGAGCCCCGGTAATGATCATGCCATCATATTTTTGCTCTTTAATATCAGCAAAGACCTGATAAAACTTAACCAGATGCTCCTGAGATACATTCTTGGCATCATAAGAAGCTGTCTGCAGTAAATCCACCTCTACCTGGAGAGGAGAGTTACTTAAAAGCCTTAAAATCTGGGTTTCGGTAGCTATTTTGGTGGGCATTATATTTAATACAACTATCCTCAAAGCCCTGATATCCTGAGTTAGAGCTCTCTGCTGGGGCATGACAAATATATTTTCTTCCTGTAATGTTTCAGCTGCTGGCAAATTGTCTGGTATTTTTATTGGCATAATTTTTCCTCCTTATTCACTGACAGTAGAGAGTGCCCTATCGAGGTCAGCAATTAAATCACCGCTATCCTCTATTCCAATGGATAAGCGAATCATACCGGGAAGAACTCCAGATTTTTCTCTCTCCTCGGCTGTTAATTGTTGATGGGTGGTGCTGGCCGGGTGAATAGCCAAAGACTTAGCATCACCGACATTGGCCAGGTGGGAAAATAACTCTAGATTTTCAATAAACTTAATACCCGCTTCTTCTCCCCCTTTAATTCCAAAGGTTAACATGCTGCCAAAACCTTTATCTAAATACTTACAGGCATTTTCATGGCTATCATGTTCTTTAAGTCCGGGATAATTTACCCAATCTACCTGCTGATGGTCAGCCAGATATTCAGCAATTTTTTGGGCGTTGGAGCTATGTCTTGCCATTCTTAAGCTTAAGGTCTCCAGGCCCTGAAGAAAGAGAAAAGAGTTAAAGGGGCTCAAGCAGCTGCCAAAATCCCGCAGCAGCTGTACTCTGGCCTTGGCTATAAAAGCAGCATCGCCAAAATGATCGGTATAAACCAAACCATGATAACTGGGGTCGGGCTCACTTAATTCTGGAAATTTGCCATTATCCCAGGGGAATTTGCCGCTATCGACTATTATACCGCCAATGGAAGTACCATGGCCCCCGATAAATTTTGTCGCTGAATGAATGACAATATCAGCCCCATGCTCTATTGGGCGACAATGATAGGGGGTGGCAAAGGTATTATCGACAATTAAGGGCAGAGAGGCATCATGGGCAACTTCGGCCAGTTGAGCTAAATCAGGCACATCCAGTCCTGGATTGCCAATGGTTTCAACATATAGGGCTTTGGTCTTATCAGTTATTTTGCTGGCAAAATCCCCGGGGGAAGTGGAATCAACGAAGTTCACCTTGATACCTAGCTTGGCAAAGGTATGTTTAAATAAGTTATAGGTACCACCGTAGATAGAGCTGCCACTAACTATTTCTTCTCCCTGGCCAGTGATATTAAGCAAAGCTAAGGTTTCTGCTGACTGGCCAGAAGAAACAGCTAAAGCTCCTACTCCCTTCTCTAAAGAGGCCATCCTCTTCTCTAAAACATCATTGGTGGGGTTCATAATCCGGGAATAAATATTTCCTTCTTTTTCTAAAGCAAAAAGGTCGGCCGCTTCCTGACAATCATCAAAGACATAAGAAGTGGTCTGATAAATCGGTACTGCCCTTGAACCAGTAGCTGAATCGGGCTTTTGACCGGCATGAAGAGCTAGGGTGTCAAAATGTAAGTTTTCTTTACTCATTTTATTACCTCCAATTATTATTTGATTGATTAAAAATAAAAAAGCCCCTTCCTCAAAGAAGAAGAGACTTAAAATATAGCTCTTATCTTTCAGGATCCCAAATCCTGCAGGATTTGGCACCATGCAATTTAAAAATTGCTGGTTGCCGGGCTTCACAGGGCCAGTCCCTCCACCACTCTTGATAAGGATTCTTTATTTAAGCTGTTATCGATTAGTTTTTATTATGCTAACATAGAAAAGTAATTCTGTCAAGATTTTTTTGAGGCTAAAAATTGAGCTGGAAAATCTAAACTGATATAGATAGTTTAACTCAAATAGGACATAACCTCATCTAAATCTATATGTGTTTTTACCAATTCTTGAATTTTTTCTATTTTTCTTCTATCATTGGGCCTTAACTTCACCGTCATCCCCTTAATGCGGCTGGCTACAGAATAGGTATCCTCTTCCGATTGCAGCATCAAAATACCCAGGTTCTCTGCCGTCTCAATCAGGGAGTCATGAGGTTTTAAACCTCCAGTAGCAATAATACCGGATACACTACCTCCTCGACCTGATTGCAGATGGATAGCTGTACGAGCCAGGGCAGAAACTATTATATCTTCGCGGTCACCACCGGTAATTAAAAGCTCTCTCCCCTTCAAATATTTTAAAGCCTCATGGGGAGTCATAGCGCCCACTATTATCTTACTTATGTTGCGGTGCATAACTGTTTTGCTGGCCTGGGTAAGAGGTTTAAACTCCGGACATTCGGAAACAATATGTTCCAGGGTGGGATGAGTCAATATTCTTTCATAGGGTAAAACACCTAAAACATTCACCCCTCTATCCCTTAAACCTTTGCCGGTAATCTCCTTAACCTCTTCATATTTCTTTTTAAAGACTTTGTTAATAACTACCCCCAGAATATCTATATCAAATTGTTTCAGAAAGGCAATATTTAACATAACTGTATCAATGGTGCTGCCAAAGCCACCCTGGGCTACCAAAATCACTTTGGCGTCCAGCAGTTCTGCTACTCTAGGATTGGAAAGCTTAATCACCTCGCCAACACTGCATTTGCCTGACCCTTCAACTAAGACCATATCACGTCCTGTTTTGATTCTTTCATAGGCCAGAGCTAGCTGCTGCTCCACTTCTCGGCCACAATCATGCTGGATGCAGTGTTTGGTATAGCCACTATCCACAATTATAGGACTTACATCTTTCAAATTATCATCAAAGCCGTAGATAGAATCTATAAGCTCTGCATCCTCATCAATTTTTAAGCCATCTTCGGTAGTGGTAAACCTCTGCCCCACTGGCTTCATATAACCAATTCTATCAACCTTCTCCAGCAGAGCCGATATCATACCCACGGAAAAAGAAGTTTTTCCTCGGTCCTGCCCTGTTGCTGCAATAAAAAGATTTTTCATATTCTAGCCTCCTAAATTATCACTCTTGTGCTTCATCCTCTTCATTTATCAGAGAGGGAAATAATGATAGGTCAGTATGGGGGATAAATTGGGCTGCTACAAATTCATCCATAAAATCTTTGCTATTTTCATCTGAGCTCAACTCTAGATATGTCATCTGCCCGGCCAGCTCCAGGGCATCTTTAAATTCATCACCCTTTAAAACTGCCCTGCGGGCCCCCTTTAATGCACTGTTACCGATAAATTGAAATCTATCCCGGGGCAGGTCTGGTAACAGGCCGATTCTGATTGATGCTTCTACATTTAAGTAATTCCCAAAACCCCCGGCTATATAAACTTTTGCTAGCATCTGTTCATCCATGGAGAGGCGGTCTAACATTATTTTAATGGCGGCATAGATAGCCCCTTTAGAACGCAGCAGATGCTTTATATCATTTTCACTAAAGGCAAGGTCTTCGCCTATATCGGTCTCTTCGGCTGGAACTAATAGAAATTCATAGGTCTCATCGTCTTTTTGCCTTAAGCGAGGAGAGGAAATCTCGCGATTATATCTACCAGAGCGGTTGATAATGCCCTTTTCCTGCATGGTTGCCAGCAAATCAATTAAACCGGAACCACAGACTCCCCGTGGAGGTTTATTACCGATAGTGCGATACTGAAATTCAAAGTCATCGGTAAAACCAACCTGCTCGATAGCACCTTCCATTGCCCTTATTCCACAGGAAATTCCGCCTCCTTCAAAGGCAGGGCCTGCTGAAGCTGAGCAGCTTATCAGAAGACTTTCATTGCCGACAACTATCTCGCCATTGGTGCCAATATCAATTAACATGGTTAAATCTTCGTTTTCATGGAGGCGAGAGGCTAATATTCCCGCTGTAATATCTCCGCCTACAAAGCTCCCCACGGCAGGAAAACAATATACCGGGGCCTGGGGTAAAGCCTTAAGCCCTAGTTCTTGCGCCTCTACCACCGGCGGCATGAAAAAATTAGGCACGAAGGGTGAGCGCCTGATATTGTTGGGATTAACTTTCATCAGGGTATGAATCATGGTGGTATTTCCAGCCATCATCAGCATCTTAATCTCAGTGGACTCCAACTCTTCTTCAGCTAATAACTCTTCTATCAATTCATTAATAGTTGCAATCAAAGACTCATGGACCTCGGTTACTCCATCTTCATTTTTGCTGGCATAATTAATCCGGGAGATCACATCTTCACCATAGCGGCTCTGGCGATTATATTCTCCCTGTCGCCCTTTTTCCCGGCCATCTGCTAAATCGATTAAAGCAGCCACCACAGTGGTGGTGCCAATATCTACCGCTAATCCATAGCCGGTGCTGCTATCTTTGGCCTTTATATCTAAAATTTTCTGATGAGTCAAAAGGTCAGCCTTTTGCAGGTTTATCTCCCAATCATTTTCTCTTAATAGCTCTGGAAGTTCCTTCACCTTAGCTAAGGGAAGAGTATAATCGGTAAAAGTTGTCTCCCCGGCCAGTTCACGGTAAATTCTATCAAGGTCAGCTGTATTATCCTGAAGAGAAGGTTGATTTAAAGAAAGCTCCTGGCTCTCTACCAGAGGATTTATTTCTTCTGGCTCTGCAGTAAGCTCCTGACTCTCTAAATACATATCTTCTTTTTCACTGCCAATGAGTATCTGCTGACCAGCTAATAGAGAAGACTCCGGTATTTCTATCTCTAAATCTCCCTGTACCTCCAATTGACAGGCCAGGCGGTACCCGGCCTCTAATTTGTCTTTACTCAATAGATTGCCTGCATAGGTGAATTCTTCACCAGAAACAATCTGGACCTGGCAGCGACCGCAGGTACCCTGGCCTCCACAATCTACCTGGAGGTCGTACTCTGCTTTTTGTAATAATTTAAGAAGATTCTCCCCCGGTTCTGCTTTTATATCTATATTACCTGGATTTATTGTTATATCACAGGTCTTAACCATAAAATTATCTAACCCCTTTCTTGATGAATAGTAAAAGATAAAAATTGACACCTGTATTAATAATTATACTTTAAATAGATAACTCCTGCCTGTTAACCATTATACTTTTAAAAAGTTATATCCACTGCAGGGGCAGTGGATATAACTAAAGGATTTAAATTATCAATCTAAGCGTTAAATATAGCTAACTAACAATTTATTTCTTACTGCTGCGATAAGCGCTTAGATAGTCATCATTATAAATATGCTTGTTAAGCAGAATTTCTGCTGTTATAATCGCATCCATTAACTCCTCATCCATGGGATCAATAATAGCAGTATCTACACCATGGGCGATGCACATTACAGCATAAGTTCTGTTAATCAGGTGATTTTCTTTGGTATTGGAAGAGATATTGCTAAGTCCAATATTAAAGTGAGGTAGAGGGTCGGAAATATTTTGCAGTTGCTGCATGGCATCCAGTAAAAATCCTGGTTGCGTCTGGGTAGCACTTACAGGTAATACTATGGGATCAATAAATAATTTATCAAAGTCATAACTATACTCAGTAGCTTTCATAACAATATTACCTGCTAATTCCACTCTTTTAGCAGCATCGTTAGGTACTCCATCTTTATCCATGGTCAGGGCAATTAATCCAGAGTCATATTCCTTAGCCATGGGAATATATTCATCTAACTCCTCTAAATCAGCCTGGCAGGAATTAATAATTGGAGGCTTTTCCACCTCTTCTAAAGCCGCTTCAATAACTGGTCGCCGGGGACTATCAATACAGAGAGGAGCATCTGTGCATTCCTGTACAGTATCCACAAGCCATAACATGGCATCAACTCTATCACTGGAAGGAACTGATGTCCCTACATTAACATCGAGATAATCGGCGCCACATTCCAGCTGTTTTTGAGCTAGATTTTGAATAACTTCTTTGTCTTTATCCTGAATCGCCTTCTCCACATCGGTAAACTGGCCATTAATTCTTTCTCCAATAACAATCATTATTTTATACCTCCCCAGAATATTTTATAGTTTATCATTTTAAAACAAATTAACCAGGTTTTATTCTATAAATTAAGATATTCACATCTTATTTTAGCCTGAAAAGAGCCGGACATAAAAATGTCCGGCTGTTTTAATTACTTACTCAGTCATCCTATCAATATAACTTTGCATATATTCAATGGCATCAGGATTAGACATGGTTAAGATATCAGCTCCAGCCTGTAAATAGGCTACCCCGGTGCTGGTCTCCCAGGCAATCTCTCTCTCTGGCTGTTCTCCCCAGCTAGGCTCTTCTTCCTGGGTAACTTTAACCTCTTTAGCTCTTTGACTCTCGGGGCCAATATTGGCAATGATAGGCATAGCCATCATTTTGTCTCCCCCAAGAGAAGCCAGTCTGGTCCTTTCCATTATGGAATAAGCATATTCGATTCCATAACCCAGTGGACCATTAGTAGTGAATATAACTATTTTATCGGTGGGAAAACCCATATCTGAGAGTAAGATATTGACCTGTTTACAGATATTGATATCGATGGGTGATTCACCAATAACATTATGGCCATCAGCAATCGCTGTAGCTGCCAGAGTCTTATAATTATCTTCAGTAGCTGAGCCGATTAAACATTGTTCACCGGCCAGGGCCTGACTTACTTCCGGGAATAATTTATTGTCAGGTTCTTCATCGCCACTTCCCCAGATGACCAGAGGTTTATCTACAGCATCATTAATAGCCTTAGCCAGTTCTGCACATTCTTCAGGAGAAGCGGGATCTTCTTCCGCTGCATGCTGGGTAAATCTCAATGAAACTAGATCAACATCATACTCCTCGGCTTTCTTGGCCCATTCTACCGGGTCAGAGATAACGTCTTTACCGATCTTTTCCTTCAAGGTTTCTGTCCAGCGACCTGGTTCAGTATCAAAAACATCTAGAGCTATCACCGGAGAGTGAGGAAGCTCTGCTTCATCATAAAGAAAAGGTAGTCCAGTATGTCCACCTACAGTAACAGCATTATCGCCAGTACCAATGGTAACGGTATTTATCGTGTTTTTAAATTTCCGCTCTACTTTTTCTACAGTCACGTTTGTCCCCCCTTAATATTATCGTGCTTCTTTAATTTTATCGCTATCGTTCTCAGATTTATTTTGATCATCGGTAGATTCTTTTTGTTGCTGAGCCCTCTTAAGGGCAGCTTCAGTGATATAGGCAGAACGATGGATTAAATCCACTGAAGCTTTACAGGGATAATATTGATGATATAATCCTGATTTTCTAGCAGCCTCTTCAATTTTATCGTCAGTAAGTTCCCTGGCCACAAAGGGGCTTCCACCACAGGGTGAGCTTCGCAGAACATCAACCTTGGCAATTTTATCTTCCTGATTTTGATAATGTAAAACAAATTCTGGCCTGCCGTAGTTCTCGGCAAATTCCTGCAGGTATTTATTATTCTGACCTCTTGCCGATAGAGAACAGAAGGGTTCTGGCGTTATAGCCGGCACTCCCTGCTCTTCAAGTTCAGCAATTACTTGCTTTTTTAACCCGGCTGGAAAGCCCTTCTCAAAGTCAACAGGAGCAATCACAGCTTTAGCGGCTATTTCAGCAACTATTGCAGGTATTATTTGAGCCAGCCCGGTGCTTTCCACCAGGGCCAATAAAAGATCTGAATCAGGTAAATCGGCAGGCACAAACTGCTCTGGTTCATCAATAACAGGCAGTTTTAATGGTGGCATTCTTTGTAGTTCAACCTGCCAGTTTTCTGGAGCAGTTTCAGCAATAAATTTAGCTATTCTGTTACCCCATTGTCGACCTGTTCTCTGGTAAACTATCAGCAGTCTCATTTCATAACCTGCTCCATTATCTTAGCTACAGCTTCACGGGCCGGGGTATCTGCTGGCAGGTCAAGCATGGGCTTCTGATTTAAATTAAAGTCCAGTACATTATCATCTTCAGGTATTCTTCCCACCAGGTTAAGATCCAGTTTATCGATCTCTTCCTTCAATTTAGGATGAAGCTCATCCTGTCGGGCTCTATTTAAAATCAGATGAGTCTCTCCCACGTAGATTTCCAGATCTTTTACCAGCTTGTGAATCCGTCCAGCAGCTCTTATGCCAATGGGATTTTCATCGCTAACCAGTAGCAGGTCATCAATATCACGGGTAGTTCTTCTGGAGATATGCTCCATTCCCGCTTCGTTATCTAAAACTGCATACTGATAATTCGGCATTAACTCATCCAGATAAGAGCGCAAAATATCATTTACTGAACAATAACAGCCAGGACCTTCAGTCCGGCCCATGACCATAAGATCAAAACCATTCTTCTCTATAAGAGCAGTCTGAATCTGATATTCAATATGTCGCCTTTTACTAATTCCTGCTGGCATATCTTTTCTATCTTTAGTTTCAGCTAGAATGTCACCTAAAGTAGGTGGAGAGTCTACCCCTAAATTTTCATTGAGATTAGCGTTAGGGTCAGCATCGACGGCAAAAACAGGAGTGTTGCCCCGGCGAATCAAATCTGCAATTACCAGGGAAGCAACTGTGGTTTTGCCAGTTCCACCTTTGCCAGCAACAGCGAGTGTATATGGCATTTATTTTCCTCCTAATCTAAACTAACTTAAATAGTAAAACACCTTTAATTTACTGCCCTTCTCCTGGAGTATAATCTCTTAAAAAGGCAGGTATGCCACTGGCTTCTCTGGGACCTACTACAACGTCCCAACCTGATTCGACTTCCAGAGAGCCACTCATAACTGCAATATAGCCTGGTAATATAACTTCTTTATGAGCCAGTTTGTCTTCCAGACCTGACTCTTTAAGGGCTTTAGCAGCTATTTCAGCATTGAGATTCTCAGAAGAATAAGCAGTTAAAACTGATTGACCTTCAGTATCTACTGTCAAAATATAAGAGGGAACTCTGCTGGTCTCAACCTCTGAAGCAACAGTAAAGTAAGTCAGAGCAAAGTTAGTGGTTAGAAGTACCGGTGCATCTTCGCCCACTTCATCGCCTACTTCAAAGGCTTTAGCCTCTACTGTAGGTGGTACGCGGGGATCGGTATAAATATTTTGCCTTAAAACGGTAAGAGGTAGGGCCTGCCAGGCTTTGGCCTCCTCTATTAAAATTATATCATTATATTTACAGGTAAAAGTTGAAGCATCTAACAACAGCTCATGGGGGTCATCCCCTTCTACTAAAGTGGCTGTTGGATAACCAAGAGGACGGAAGCTTTTATTTAATGCCTGCCGGCGAATCTGGGTTACATCCTGTAAATTCTCCAGAGGACCTTCGGCTCCTGAATTAAGGAAGATATTCTCCACTCCAGCTTCTTTAACTGCCGGGGTTAGTTCAGCCAGTTCATCCAGGTCATTACCTTCAACGACTAAAGCAGCATCTTTGTCAGCAGCAATAGCGGCGAGCTCTTCACAATTATCTGCTGTTGCAGCATAGATAAGAGGCCGCTTATCAGCCAGAGCAGAATTTTCGGCAAAGGCTTTTTCTATAGCTTCAGGATCATCGCTTACCAGAGCTGGTATCTGGTCAGTGTTATCCAGCAACAATCCCACTACTTCCGCAAAACGGTCCGGGTCTCCACTATCATTTCTAACGCCAACCAGTTCAAATTCAATAATCTCACCAATTCGCTCAAAACTAAACTGCTTGAACTCAGCAAATTTCTCAGCTAACTCATCATCGGACAGGTCATCACTGACTAAAGCTCCCAAACCCGGTTGATTATGAAAGGTCTCTTCATGACGGTACATAACGGTCTCTTTACCCAATTCCAGTTCTTGCTCTCCAGCACCTACTTTAGAAAGTTGAATAGGCGGGGCTGAAGCGCTGGCAAGTTCATTTTTGGCCTCTTCAGAAACATGAGGACAGTCATCCAGGGATACCTGTTTATTAGCCAGTTGCATAGCAAAGGCTAAACAGGTAGGATGACCACAATCTCCACAATTGGTCTGTGGTAAAAGCTTGTAAATCTCCATTGCAGATAGTGCCATTATTTTTCACCCTCCAGTTACATTATTCTATAGTTATGTTTACTAAATATCTCCCTGCAGCAAATCATGGTCTGCAGGGAGATATTTTTATCTTTTGTGTTATTCTTAATTATACGAGTTTCAAGCTATATCATTGTTGCTATAGATTGAATGCTTACATCATTGGTTCCATCTCTAAGGCCGGATGACCAACTTCTTGCATAAATTCTAATACTTCCTCTTCCGTGGTTGCTACTTCTTCATCTGCTATCATGGAAACGAAGTCTTCTATTCCTTCTTTGGCTGCCCGTTCATTGAGTCTATCGCCAATCTCTTCCTTGAGCATTTTGGGCATCCAGACCAGACGGCGGAAACCACCATCAGCACTGATGAACTTTTCACTGGCGATATAGAGCTTAGAGTGACCGATGAAGCCAGGAGTCTGAATACCTCCACCTATCTGCCCGGCCAGAGTTGAAAACTTCATCCCTGAAGGAGTCATACCATCATATTCTCTGGGTACAGTCATTATTCCATTGGCAGAGGGCAGAATAGTAGCGATGCATTCAAAACACCCACAGGAAGTCATGGGATCAACTATCATGGAATAGGCACTGAATCTTTCTAGATTACCGCGAGAAGCTTCCTCGAGGTATTCATTAACACCTCGCCACTGACCTAGCTCCTCATCTATACATTCACCCTTCTTGACTGGCTGGTTGGGTCCAGTGGGGATGATTTCGTAATTGGCTTTAGCATCAAGCCAGGTGTATCCGCCACAGAGACCAGACCTCTCTGGAGTGATAATACAGACATGATCAGGGGCAAAACTCTGACAGAGGACGCAGGAATAATAGGTATCCACATCGGTATCTTCCATGCCCATTATTCTCTCATCGCGCTGGTGATAGGCATCTCTAGCATCTTCCCTCAGTTCTTTTACCTTTTCTTCGTCAGTATGGATATGCACTTCAACTTTGTCCAATACTGAACCATATTCCTGGTGCATCCGGGCATGGATAATATCTCCCATGTTTTCAAAGGTAAAGCCCTCTTCCTTGGCAGCCTTAGAAATTCTAACCCAGTTAATATCTCGCTGCCCGTTATGCCAGAGACCAGAAGCCTGGTTGAAGTAGGTATGGATCATTCTTTCCATGACCGGTTCAAAGTCTTCCTGCATATCCCGGCCATAAATATAGACCATAACTCCTAAGGGAAGCTGAGAACCTTCTTCAATTTCATCAATCTTAGGCCCGTTAACTACCACTTTACCATCTTCCACAGAATCAGAATCCTTAACCATCTGCAGATATTCAAAGGAAGGAGTTCGCTGACCGCCAAACTCCACAAACATATCTTCTTTTCTGATTATCTCACCTTCGAAGGCAGGACCATAGGAAACAGGAACCGGTACTTCTTCTACTTCAACTTTAAGCCCTCTAACTTCAATGGCTTTACTTACTATTTCATCATAAATATCTTCCTCTTCTGTCTGCTTGGGCATAGCAACTACATGCTCATAGGTACAGATACCAGTGGGTAGAATCTCTGGTATGTCAGTATCAGCTATAGTTGGGAAGCCAAAGTTTATGGCTCCAGCAGCCTGAGCATATTTTATATCATCGACTTCATCTAGAGCTAAGACAAAGGCATAGGTTCTATTTTTGTTATATATTAAGTTACGGCGATAATCTCCTGGCTGTACTCCACCAAAGGCCATGGCAACCCGGGAGGCAAAACCCAGGGCAAAGACTGTAGCAGTTATATCTTTGCCAAAGGGCACTAATCTGGTTTCCCAACCCATCTGGACGCCTTCCTGACGGAGCTGTTCGGCAAAACTAACCCCATCGGGGTTAGCACCAGACATGAAGACATATAAGTTTTTCTCCTGCAACTCTCTGGCTATATCAGCAGCTATTTCACTGCTGGGAGCAGCCCCAACAATAGCGGCAAATCCAGGAGCACTGCCATCGACAAACTCCAGACCTCTTTTTCTAAACATGTTATCATTGGCAGCACCTAACCAGAAATCATCACCTTCTGGGGGGCAATTTTCTTCTAAGTGATAAGGGATAGGTTCTTCCACATATTTTAGTGATTCTATTATTTCATCAGCAAATAAAGTGGCCATACCAGCATCCAGAGTTGGCCCGAGATAAGGAGTCCACACCTTATCTTTGGGTTCCTCTGGCACTAGATTATTGATTTTTTTCATTACCTCTTGCATATCACCAATTTTTTCTACCTTGTAACCTGTCATAGCATAGATGACAGGCAAAAAGTAGGCTGTATCTGGTAGTTCGACTTTTTTATCAGGGCCATGTTCAGCTAAAGCTTTTTCTAACTCCTCTTCAGCCTGCCTGGCAACCTGGTTAGCTCCTCTAATTGCAGCAGATGCAATTTTTTTAGACATTTACTTAACCTCCTTGCATATTTAACAGGATATTTTTGTGTTCCAAAGTATATTAATCGATCATCTCTCTTCTCATTTCCATATCAAAGAGTTCTCTTTCGGCACCTTTTTCAATGCCCAGAGCCTCTCTTTTAGCATCAATTCTATCGATCATTTTTCCAGCCATTTCATGGGGGTCCTGAGCATTATCCCAGGTAGCACCGTATACTTTTTCATATTCTTCAAAGAGATAATCGGTTACTCTCTTACTTCCGATAGTTGGGAAGTTCCCGCCAAATACTGTGTAAACACCGGAAGTTACAAAATACTGGCCGATGGCAATGGCCTTTTCACTCATCCATTCTGGAGCAGCCCCGGCTACCGGTAATTCGCTGACATCATCGCCTATATTGAGGCGTTGATTCTCCTGGCCAACATTTACCATTTCAGCTAGAGCATGGAGTATCCTGGTGTTGTCAACACAGGAACCGGCATGTAACACGGGAGGTATACCTACAGTTTCACAAACCTCTGCCAGACCGGAACCGGCTTTTTCTTTAGCAGTCTCGGGTTTTAAGAGACCGGCCTTTGCACTGGCTATGGCCGAGCAACCTGTTTGCACAACCAGGACATCATTGGCAATTAGCTCTTCAACCAGCGGAATATGCATGGCATCCATGGGCATAGCTACGTTGTTACAACCAACCACACCGGCTACACCTCTAATGCGTCCATCAATTATATTACTGTTTAGAGGCCAGAATGAACTTCTGAAGCTTCCTCCCAGCATATATTTGATATATTCAAAGGAGAATCCTGCCAGGCCCTGTTCCGATTCTTCTATTATATTAACTTCTCCTCTATTGGCAAAATTATCGATAGCATTTTTGACAATCTTCCGAGCAGAAGCTAAAGGCTTGCTTTCATCAAATTCAATATGCTCTGCCATCTCCATACGAGCTTTATCGGTAGTGGTAACTACCTTAGTATGGTAATCATCGAGCATATCGGCTAGAGATTGCATTACACACTGAACGTCCACAAGCATCATTTCCACGGCACCTGTGACTACAGCTAATTCCTGCTGCAAGAAGCTGCCTGCCACTGGAATACCATGGCGCTGTAATAACTCATTGGCGGTACAGCAGATTCCCGCTACATTAATTCCTGAAGCGCCTTGCTCTTTAGCATATTCTATTAATTCATCGTCTTGAGCAGCTATGGCAATCATCTCTGAAATTAAAGGTTCATGGCCATGAACCATAATATTAACTTTATCTTCTTTAATAACTCCAAGATTAGCCTCAAAGTTCATGGCTGATTTTCGTCCAGTCTCATCAGGTCCTCCTGGAGTACCAAACATAACATCCTGAAGCTCGGTGGCAATCATGGAGCCACTCCATCCGTCGGCTAAAGCAGCTCTCGTTCCCTGGCGCAGAATATTTTTAAAGTCCTGGTCTACACCCATTGTAGAACGATGCATTGCTTCCACTACTTCTCTATCAATACCTCGAGGGGTTACATTTTCTCTTGTCCAGAGTTCCTGCCGCTTTTGAGGAGCTTTCTTGACAAAATCTGAGTATCCTTCCTGGCGGCCGAAGTTCTCTAGAGCTCTCAAGCCAACTTCTTCTGCTATTTCATATTTATCCTTATCTTCTGTTTCAATTTCAAAGAAACGGGCAATTTCCATCAACTTGCTGACATCTTTAATATCATAACCTTCATTTTCTCCGCGAGCTGTTTCCAGAAAAGCCTTGACGACTCCCCGACCGTGATCGGAGTGAGCTGAAGAACCACCGGCTATTAAACGGACAAAGTTTCGAGCTACAATAGTGGCGGCATCTGCACCGCAGGCGCCCAATTCCTGCCGGCCCTCAATTATCCTGCAGGGGCCCATATTACAAATTCTACAGCAAAGTCCTTCAGTTCCAAACTTACAATGAGGTTCCTGCTGTTCATAGCGGTCCCAGACCAGCTCGACTTTAGCTTTGCTGGCACAATCCATTGCAGCACACGAAGCTTTGTCAATAACTACTTCGTTATTTTCATTGTTTTTCTTTTTAGACATTTAGCTGCCCTCCCTTATCTTAGTTCTAGATTTAAAAGTTAAGCAAATTTAAAGAAAAATTTCCTGATGATAATTCTAAGTGGTAAAGCAAAATTTAAAGAATTGTTATAGCAAGTTTAATGAGACAATTTTTTTTGCCGTTAACCACCAACCCCCTTCTAATGCTCGACTATAAATTATTACTTAAAGGTCTTTTTAATATAATTAAGCAAGTGGTTTTTAAAAGCTAATCAATAAAACCTGAATTTTCAATTGTTAAAAAATTCTCTCTCGTTTCCTTACCAGCATAATGCACAATCCCACTGCTAATTATATCAAATAATCACTGTTTGTCAAAGCTAAATATTTTTTTCACAAATTTAGTAAGAGGTTTCACGAACTTATGACTTTAAAGCGGGGGCAATTCACCTCCCAATAGCTAAAAACAGGTTCATAAACCCAGTTTAATCATGATTACCTTATTATTTAGACTAATTTTAACATAATACCCCTCAAAAAATCAATAGTAAATAGAAAAATAAATTAAATTTTTCACATTAACTGGCCAATTAAGGGATCCAGGCCTTAATCCCGGACTAATTTACTATAACCCTAGCCTGTTCTCAATTGCCAACTAATAAATCCTGAAAATTAGTGCTGTTATTTAAAAGAATAGGTAGTCCTCCAGTATGTAGAAAAAGAATATCCTGGTTATGAAGATTTTTTTCTTCTATAAAACTTAAGAGTCCGGCAAAGGCCTTAGCAGAGTATACAGGATCTAATAGTATTGCCTCTTCCCTGGCCATTAAAGAGATAACTTCCAGAAGATCATCTTCTATGATGCCATAACCAGCTCCAATATATTCATCTAGCAAAAGCAAATCATGACTAATCTCCAGGGCCGATAAATCAAGATCCTGACAATATTCTTTTAAAGACTCCTTTATCTTATTTTCGCCCTCCTCTTTGCCAGGCTCTACACTAATTCCCACTATGGCTTCAGAGCATTTATGAAGATAATTGCCGATTAAGAGCCCGGCCTGGGTAGTTCCAGTGCCGGTAGCTAAAAATAATAAATCAAATTTACCTTTTTCACCTAAATAGTCTTTAGATTGAGCTTTGATCTCAGCAGCAGCTTCCACATAACCATGAATACCGGCCTTGCTATATCCTCCTGCAGGAATCAAATGCGGTTTCTCTCCCTGATCTTTTAGCTTTTGCTCAAGCTGCTCCATTTTCTCGTCTCTTTCGGACTTATCGACTAATTCAATATTCACCCCTAATAAATTGTAGAGAAAATAATTACCGCTAAAATCAATAGCTTCAGAATCAGCGGCAGGTCTATTTAAAACCAAAGTACAATCTAAACCCTCCCTGACAGCAGCCATGGCCGTTAGGCGGCAATGATTAGAAAAAACACTGCCACAGGTAATTAGATGATTGGCTCCTTTTTTCCTGACCTCACCTAAAATATATTCTAATTTTCTGGCCTTATTACCACCTGGCTCAGGACCTGCTAGGTCATCTCTTTTAATATAGATATTATTGTCATATATTCGTGAAATATTTGCCAGATATTCTAATGGAGTTGGTAAATCACATAATTTAACTCTGGTATACAAATTAACTACCTCCCAATTATAACGTCAAAATCAACCCATCCTGTCGTAAAAAAAGGCAAAGATAAACATAACAACAAAGATATAAACAAACAAAAGACCAAACCAAAAAAGCAAAAATATTCTCTGATTTCCTCTTCTCATAATATCAAGCCACATAGAACTATCTCCAGCATATAAAAAGGCAATACTGATAGCAACGGACAGAAAAGAGATTAGAGATACCACTATAACAAAAAGAATAAAGCGCAAATAATCATCCATGGTTTTCACCCCTAACTAGCTTTTTTCCATTTACTAGGGCTTAATTTGCAGGGTTTAAACCGGGAAAAATTTTCTATATCCTTTTGCTCTAACAATTTAAGAGACTCTTTTAATTCCTTTGGTTTTAACTCCAGACCAAAATTACAGTCAGCAGTAATTTCTGGAGGCAAAGGATAGAAACGAGGATTGAAACCTGCTTCCTTTAGAATTTTTTCGCCTTTAAGTGAATTCAGTGGTATTGGCAGTCAAGTTTTTGCTGTTCATTGTGTTCTCCCCTTTATAGTAAAATTATAGCAAAAAATTCACTATTATGCAATTATTAAGATGCTCTTATTTTTGTTTATTAAAATTATAATAAAATCTAATAGAAAAGCAACAGGCTCCAGGGAATCAAAGCTTCGAATAAACCATTATTTCCATGAAGATAACGGGGGGTTTCATATTTCTCACTTTTTTTGAACTGATGATTAATGCTAAAACCATGATCAGCCAAAAACAAAACCGGCTGTTCCGGTGGCAGCTCCGATAGCAGCGGAAAGAGACGATTTTCTACCTGAAATATTATTTCATCGATAAAATCCAGATAATTTTGCTTGCTGGTATGAACTTTTTCATCTATACAGGAAAAAGTAATAAGCTGGGGCTTTTTAACATCAGTTAAATTCTGTTGCTGGAAAAATTCGCTGGTTATCTCCTCAGCCTGATGTATTTCTCCAGCAAAATCAGAGTTTTTTAAGGCTTCCAGCTGTCTTTCAGTATTTGTCGGGTCCAGGGCAAACATAAGATCTTCTTTCAGCACTCGGAGAGAAAATTCCTCCGCTATCCTCTCTTTTATTAACTGCCATAAATCCCAGCGCATGCCATCCATGAGCAGACACAGGTTGCTACTTAATCTCATTTGCTTGAGCATCCTGGGAAAGCGGATATTAATCAGCTCTTCCAGATGATAAAAATCTTCTGCCTGTGGTGAGGATTTCGCCTCAGCCACCATAAATTCTCTCCCCTGGTAAAACTGGCGGAATCTATTTTCATAACGGCGCAACAGTTTATTAACTGCTTCTTTTTTATTGTGAAGTGGCAGAGATGCTGACAGCGAAAGTTCATCAGCCAGGAACAACATTCTGCTTTGATGGTACTCCAGCTGAGAGAGGTGATTTTTAAAAAGATTTTTCCAGGAAGCAGCAGTTTCTGGCTCTTTCTCTGAAGTTAAATTAAGAGCAGCCGTAATTTCTATAACACTTTCCAGCAAATCAATATAATCATTTTTGTAATAAGGATACTCATAACTCTCTCTCTTTTTTAATTCCCGCATATATCTCCGGCAGTCCTTTACCTCTCCTTCGCTGGCACTGCTGGCAAATCTCTGCATAAACTGCTCTGATAATTTTTTAATCAATTGCAGGGAAATCCGCTCTCGAGCCACAGCTGTTAGCCAATCCCCTGGTTTTTTAAGTTTCAGTTTTTCTGCCAGATTGACTGCTAAATTCTCCTCTGTCATTATGGCATTTAACTGGTTGCCTGTAAGCTCTCTCAGTTTATTTTCTTTATTCTCTTCCGCTTTTATATTAGCCTCTTCCTGTTTATGATTACCTGCAAAAAGATCAGTGCTCAAATCTATTAGGGCTGTAAGCAAAATATCATCTGCCTTTAGAAGCGAAATAACTTCAGCCTGATTGTGCGGCAAAAACTTTTCCCCTAAAACCAGCACCTCTTCTTCAGGAAGATTATGTGCTCTTTGCCAGTCACTTAAGGCCAAAAGCAAAGCAAAACCCTTTAGTCCAGCAGTGTCATACAGGGTAAGCAGTTCTGGGTAATAGTTTTCCAGATACTCTTCCATTAAATTAACTTCCTCTAGTCCAGGTTCTTTACTGGTTCTGCTTTCCTCTTCCTTGCTTCCTCTTCCTGTCCTGGCTCTGGAAGCAGTTACTCGAATATAGGTCTGGTCATCCAGAGCCGCCGAACCTTCTTCTCCTGCCAGCCACTGCTCGATTATTTCTCTAATCTGCCCAGGAGAAAAACTTCTCTCCAGTAAATTTTCATAGAGTTCATCCAGATCTCTCTCCACCACAGAAATATCCCGGGAGAGAGCCTTATTTATCCGCTTAACCACCGAACGATTTAGAATGTCATCCAGTTCAGGTAAAACTTTTTGAGTTTCCTCCCCGGATAATTTCAGCAGTCGGCGGAGAGGTCGGGCAAAGCGTTTTTCTCCAGCCGCTTCCATGCTCTCCAGGTATTCCTGGAGTTTTTCCCGGTGCTCCTGTTGTTTTAAATTATGCAGATACTGCCTGATTCCTGAACTGATGGTAGACTGAATCTTCTGCAGTGAAGGCAATTCTATCTCGTCTTCTAAAGTAAAACCACAGGAGCAGACAGGCCTCTCCTGTAATCTGGCCTGGGAAAAATTACGGCACTGCTGCCGCAGAGCCTGAGATAATATTCTATCGACTCGTACCAGGTCATCCTGCACCGAGATAATTTCAATATCGGCCAGCTGGTTTAAAACTTGATAACTTTTGCTTTTTTTAATCTTCTCATAGGGTTTAAATCTATCAGCGGCCAGCTGTTTTTCATGCTCCTCCCTGTAGATTTCAATATAATTACGGCGAAAATTATTAAAAAGATCTTTCGTCTCCCTAAAATAATCCTGGCTGAAGACGACATCTTCTTCTGCCAGAGACTGTTTTAAATTCTCATAATCTCGCCTTAGCTCTTCATACTTTTCCTCCTCGGGAATCTGCAGACGGGAATCCTGCAGATAGCCTCTCATCCGGCGATAATCTTCCTGCCTATCCTCAAAAAACTCCTCCACATCAGCCATTCTATTAAGATAATTCTCTACCTGGGGCATACTGCGGTACTGAGAGGCAAATCTCTCCAGACCTTCCTCGGAGGAATAACTAACTTTTATTTCTTCCAGCAAATCTTCTAAACTCTGCAATTGAGAATTTATTCTTTTCCGATTAATTATTTCAGCCTCATCGCCGGAAAGACGCTTCAACTCAACCTTGATTTTTTCTATTCGCTGCTCTAGCTCCTGCTTTTTTTCCACCAAATGATCCCAGATCTCATGCTGTAGCGGCAGGGAGAAGGGCTGGTTTTTATAGCGCGGCGGCAACAGCATACATTCTCTCAATATCTCCTGAAATTCATCTGCAATAATCTCGCCATAACCCAGATATTCAATACGATTAAAATTGCGGGCATTGAGGTTCTTAAGACTAATCTTACGTCGACTGGAAAAAGCGGTTATATAGCCGGAAAAGAGCAGACAGTAGACCAAAAGTTTAAACTGCTGCCTGCTGAGACCATAACTTCCCTTGCGCAGTTTATTATATACTTCCTCCAGAGGAGTTTTTTCACCTTCCAGATAGGAAAAAAACCTCTGCAGCAGGGGGTTTTTATCGGGTTTTACTTTCAAACTGACAGAATTTTTTCTTTTCTTGATCAACCCCATAGGTTTAAGCCTGGTATCAATCAAATTTAACACACTACCCTCTGCTTTTTTAAGGCTATCAATTTCTCCAGGTCGGAGAAAATTATCTATTAGCTCATCTATTTGACTGGTTCGCACCAGTCGACCATAGGGAGCAATTCCGATATGATCAGGAAAACGTTTTTCTAGCAGCCGGGCTACAGCTTGTTGTTTAAGCCGGTTAAAGGGCAAAAAAGCAATCTCCTCCAGGGGTAAAACCTGCTGTTCCTGGCCATCAATTAACTCACCCTCATAATAAGCCCGCCGGAAAATATCTTTGACCGCACTCCAGTCAGCTGCAATCTGATCCTGCAATTTGTCTTTTACTTCCTGGCCAGTAGGGGAGGCATCATCTTCATATTCATCCAGCAAAAGCAGACGACTTAAGACCTGCTGGAGAAATTCTTTTTCCTTAAGTTTAGCAGGCAACCAAAATAAAAAGGACCTTCTTTCTTCATCAGTAAGCTCAGGCAGCAACACCTCCTGCAAATGCTTTCTCTGTTCTTCAATTTTATAGGCCTGTCCGATGATAAACATGAAATCCTCTTCCTGCTCCTGCAGTCTGGCAGCTGAAGTTCTGATATTTTCCAAAGTGATCTCAGTTAACGGTAGAAAGTAGAGAAAACCCTGCCGTTCAGTATTATGCCATTCTACAGTTCTTTTGCTACGGGGATTGGAAAAGAGACGAGTAAAGGGTAAAACCTTATCATCAATCTCCTGAGCCGGACGGGTGAAGAGACGGCTGTCATCAGCAAAGAGATTGCTCTGAATATAATCTGTTCTGCGCTGAATAATCAGATTAATATCAGCCTCAAGGTCTATCTCATAGACTAGCTCAGTGCTTTTCTCACCTTCTGAGCGGGTTAAGTAAGCCCCCTGACTATAAAGACGCTCCAATATATCAGCAATATATTCATAATTCACCGCTGGATCCAGATCGGTCACCTGGTGCAGCAGCATATGAGCGATATCCTCAACTGTATATTTTTTATCCACCGGGGAAATTTTAAAGAGAATCAATAGTTTAATTATCTCCATCCCTATAGTCGCATCTTCCTCACTGAGCAGGGACTCAATCTCCTGTTCGTAATATTTAAATACTTTGTCATAGTAGGAAGAAGTCTCCATCATCTCTCTAATCCGAGGTAAAAAATGATCAAAAATCTGAGCAGGCGTCAATAGCCTATCAGCAGAGCTTTCCATCATACCAGCAATATTGCGTGAACTGTCACCCTTGATACGATAATGAATAAAATCTATTATTCCACGGTGTTGAGAAAATAAAGGCTTTAGATTATCAAGCAAATTCACCGCCAGCGGATGCACCGGATATAGAGAGACAAATTCTGCGGGAGAAATAGGCAGTTCGGGAAAAGCTGAGCTGTAAAATTGGAAAATTTCTTCGATATAATCCTCTGCTCCATCTTTGAGTTTTATCAATCTTTTGCTGATAATCTCTTTAATATGAGCACCTGATAGGCGAAAACGAGCTGGATAACGATCCTTGATTTTATTAAAGGCTTCAGGGGTATTCTCTCCTGTTTTTTCAATTTCTTCCTGCAAAGTAGCAACCACCCAGCAGGGCATACGACCAGTAAACTCTCCTAAAAACTGCAGAAAGCGAATATCCTCGTTAAAGCGTCGCCCATCGGTGCGGGAACGCAAAAACTCCGAAAGCTCATCAATTAAAATTACCACTCCGGCATAAGAAGTACTACTAACAATATCCTTAAGCTGCTGAAAAATATTGCTGCGATCAAAATTAAATCGATAGGGAAGATTGAGACGGTCAGTCAGTTTTTCCACCAGAAATAGATTGCCCGGGGAGAAAAGCTCTTCTGCGGTGAGATCATTCTCTCGCAAAAAACTTTTAAGCTTATCAGAATAATCTTCCACAACTAAAGTTTTAAGACGTTCGATGAAATCCTGCTCCCCGCTGAAAGAAAAGTCCTGAGAAGAAATTTGCTCGTCCTGCTTAAAAAAATCAGTTATAGCAGCCATCACTATATCCTCTAAATTTTCTCGATTGCTATGTTCTACCAGAGAAATATTAATAACTATATAATCATTATTCTTTACCTTTTCACTGGACCGGACTAAAGGCCCCTTTGGGGAGCTTTGAGCCAGGATAGGAGGCCAGGAATCCTGCCAGGTTAGAAGCAGACTCATAATTCCCAGAAGGTGAGATTTGCCTGAACCAAAATTACCTTCAATAAAGTAACCCTTACCCTTCTGCTGGCCAATATCATTAAAAAAAGCCGCAAGCACTCTCTCCACTTCATCGGTGAGCAGAAAACTGCTGGTAAGAAAATCGCGCAATTCTGGATCTTCGATATCCGACATCTGAATAACTGTTTTTACTCTGGGGATTTCTACTAAATCTTTAATTCTCTTTTCCGTCATCATTATCACCGCTTTTGGCTTCCAGTTTTCTGATCATACCATAAAGCTTCTCAAATCCTGGATTGTTTCTGATCACATCTTGAAAAAATTCTATGCCTTCCTGGAATAATTCCAGCTCAGTGAAAATTTTCATCAGCATCGAACGAGTATAATAATCACCGGGATCGTTGCGAAAAGCTTCCTTCAAATGGGGCAGGGCCTTTTTATAATCTTTCGCCTGGTAAAGACAGAGCCCCAGTTTCTGGCTGACAAAATTATTGCCGGGATCCAATTCTAAAGCTCGACTGTACTCCTCTGCTGCCTGAGAGTATTTTTCCATTTCTAGCAGTTTCTCACCCAGCAGAGAATGGAGATGGGGGTTTTGTTCATGATTTTTTAGCCGTATTATATTCTTAAGCTCCTCAACTGCTTCTGCTGGAGTTTTTTCATTCAAGCGCAGTTTTATTTTTTCTTTATAGGCAAATTGATCCTGAGGTTTATTTCCCAGATAATCCTCATAGATCTCCTCTGCCCTTTCCCTATCCCCCATTTTTTCATAGAGCAGGGCAGCCAGCTTGGGTAAATACTCATGCTCAGGTTCTTCCTCCAGCCAGTACTCCAGTATCCGGCGGGCCTCGGCAAATTTTTCCAGCCTGAGCAGGGTTCTGGCCAGGCGCTGAGCTACATAAACTGTCCTATCACTTTCATAGGCGGCTGTAAAGAGCTCCCGGGCTTTTTTATATTCGCGCTTACGGAAGGCAATATTGCCTTTAACCGTTAGGGCACGGCCGTCATCTGGCTTATACTGCAAAATATCGTCGGCCAGTTTCTCTGCCTGGTTAAACTGCTGCTGGCGGTAAAGCAAGTCAGCTAAACTGGCTTTGAGATAACTATTTTGGGGGTAAGCATCTAGCCCTGATTCCAGCACCTCTCGAGCCTTTGCTAGCTCCTTATTTTGTTTTAACTTAACGGCTTTCTCCACTATATCCTTTACCTGCTGGTATTCATTTTTACTCATCATTATCACCTAATTTAGGAAATCCTGGTTCTCCAAAGAGTTTTTTAGAGCAGAGAAGATTATCATTGTATAAATTCCACTGATTAATTTTTTGTTTTTAAGTTGAGCCAGTCTAAGTTGAGCCGGTCTACAAAGAAAATTATATGTTAATCTTTATTATAGTTTAAAATTTGCATAATTTAAACAGGGGAAAGCAAAGTCGACTCAATACAATTTTATAATAGAATCAAAACTTTTGCACGAAATTTTAGCATAAAAATGAGCCCGGAGCAAATAAAAGACTAAAACCAACCAGATAAACGATTGTAAGATCACAGAAAAGAAGGAGAATTTTGCTTTATCAAGAATTATATGAACGATGAATTAAATTAAATACAAACAGAGGAGTGAGAAATATGGACCATTTTGGTATTATTTCAATAATACCACCTTTGCTGGCGATTATTCTTGCAATCATATCCAAAAGAGTCGTCATGTCGTTATTTCTGGGTATTGTCGCTGGTCTGGCTTTCTACACTGGTAGTGTAGGGGGAACTCTGGTCGAGCTGGGGGAAGTTTTGACGGCGAACCTTAGTGATGACTGGAATGCCCGGGTGCTGATCTTCACCTGTCTTTTAGGTAGTATGGTTGGTATAATGTATAGTTCAGGTGGTTCTAAGGCTTTTGGAGACTGGGCAGCAGGAAAAATTAAGTCCCGCAAGCAGGCCCAGGTTTCAACCTGGATTTTAGGTTTAATTATCTTCTTTGATGATTATTTCAACACTCTTACTGTAGGTTCTGTTATGCGCAATATTACTGATAAGTTTAAAATTTCTCGAGAAAAACTGGCCTACATCGTTGACTCCACAGCAGCTCCTGTGGCTATCATTATTCCCCTGTCCTCCTGGATTGCTTATGCTATGTCTCTTTATGTAGCCGAGTTTGAGCGTCTGGAAGTTGAGATAGCTCCCTTTGAGATGTTTTTAGAAACAATTCCTTATAATTTTTATGCTCTGCTGGCGATCATCATGGTTTTTGTAGTTGCTATAACCAATCTGGAGTTTGGACCAATGGCCAGTGCTGAGAAGAGAGCCTTAAAGGAAGGGGAACTCTTTGCTGAAGAATCCAAGGATGAAATTCCAGGTCAGGATATAACTGATCTGTCTGTTTCTGATAAGGGAAAAGTTTCGGATCTATTACTGCCCATAATAACCTTAATCGCTGTTACTATCATGGCCATGCTCTACACCGGAGGATATTTTGATAATGGAGTCAGTTTCAGGGATGCCATCGGCGACTCCGACGTTGCCACTGCGCTGCTTTACGCCACTTTACTTGGTAATCTGGTTGGTATAATCTGGTACACTACCCGAAGAGTATTGACAATCTCCGAAGCTATGGAAGCCTTCATCCAGGGTCTTAAAGCCATGGTTCCAGCTCTGACGATTTTGCTTTTGGCCTGGTCAATCGGTGATGTTGCTGGCATGCTGGGTACTGGAGAATATGTCTCTGGAATAGTAAGTGAGGCTTTGCCAATCTGGAGTATTCCCGTAGCAATCTTTTTAGTATCCGCTTTTATGGCCTTTGCCACCGGTACATCCTGGGGAACCTTTGCCATCATGATGCCCATTGGAGTTCCCTTAGCTGTCACGCTGGGCATTGATCCTGCCATGTGTATTGCTGCAGTGCTGGGGGGTTCAATCTTTGGCGACCACTCCTCTCCCATTTCAGATACCACCGTTCTTTCCTCCACTGGAGCAGCCTGTAATCACATCGACCACGTAAATACCCAGCTACCCTATGCTATTCTGGTAGCAATCGTTTCAGCTATCGGTTATATACTGGCTGCCCTGCTGGATTCAGCCTTCATTCCGCTGATAATCAGTATTGCCTTATTAGTAGCAGCTCTTTACTTCATGCATGCCCGGGGAGAAAGAATTGATGCCTCCAAGCATTTAGAAGACTCTATTTAAGGAATCTGTTTAAGGAAATTGAGTTAGTTCAGTAAAATTAAAAAGTTGCAGAGCGGAGATCGTCTAAAGGTTACGTCTAAAAGGTTACGACTAGAGACTAAAACCCCCACTTTACTGTGGGGGCTTTAGTTTTATTTTGAGCTAATTTGATTTAAAGTTAATCTGTAAGTTGATTAGTGGAGCAGTTTCAGATTTTTAAAAGCCAAATTTCTCCACTGAATTGATCTTGATATCGAGCAATTCTGCTATATTGGCCTTGGCCTGGAGGTCAGTTACTTCATTGACAGCCGGTCTTATCCGGCCCAGGCCCCGTTTCCTTCTGATTTTATCCATTTTGATGTTATCAGATAAATCCTCTACCGTAACTCCCAATTTATCTGCAACATATTTTTTAGCTTCATCCAATCGCATTGCCCGGGTCATTTGCATTCGCAATACCAGGTCTCCGGCAGTGCGCATTCCGCCCATGCCCGTCGACAATCCGTGGGTAGAAACTGTGGCGAAGGGATCGCCTGTACCTACCTACAAGCCATCCATCCTGGCTATTTCTGCCATGGCCACTGAAGTTCTGGTGGTGGCATCAATAGGAGGAACCTCGCTCATCGGCACACCGCCAACTCCCATGCCCACATTGGCATGGATTGGAATGCTGGAAGCCTCCCGACAGGCTTTATAGAAGGTAACGGCTCGAGCTAAATTCCAGGGGCAGGATTTGTTTACTTCCACATTGACCACTGGACCAAAAATCGTCACCCCGGCCTCTTCAGCCAGTTTAACCTGTTCATGGGGGTATAAACCGGCTAAATTAACTCCCTTATATTCCATATCTCCATGCATACCCAGGACAAATTCGCTGGCCATTCCCATCTCTATACAGATATCAGGATACATTTCTTTTAATCTTTCAGTGGCCTTTAAAGAAGCCAGAAAATCGCCTTCCCCGGCTGAACCAACTGTATCAAAGTTAATTCCATCAGCACCGGCCTCATGCATTTTTCGGCTGACAAAGACCATATCTTTAACGCCCATTTCCACGGTTCTTTCAATAGCCCGCCGGGCCTTACCGATATCACCTTCCTCCATCATAACTGTCGATGGATTGGGTTCAGAGCCAACGGGCTCATAATAAAGCGAAAGATTGGGCATGGCACCATAAAACATCGGCGCCACCGTAACCTGAAGAGCCTGCTTAAATTCAATCTGTTCACTATCAATGATAGGCTTTACCGGTTTAAAGCTGTAATCGACATGGGCAAACTCAGCACTGTCAGCACAGAGAACCCGCTCGAAAATTTGAGCATCGGCAATCCGACCTATGGATATATTTAGTCGTTTTAGTTTTATTGAGCCGCCATCAAAACTGGTGACCAGCTCCTTCCCTCTCTCCAGACCAATAAATCTGGCCGGCAGACAGTGAAGCTCCACTAATCTATCAATTTCTGTCCGGGATAAGGGCTCTACCCCACCATTTTCAACGGCTGCCTCAACCCCCTTTTCAATATCGGCTTTTATCTCGGCTCGGCTCATTTCAATAGCTTTACCGCTACCCATTCTAGTTTTTGGCAAATATATCGTCTCCCTTCTAATGCTAAATTTATAATCCAGTATTCCAGAGCTTGAAATCAAATAATTTTCACCGGGGCTCTGCCCGATTACTAATTATCCAAGTTTAGCTCCTGACTATCTGGCTTAATTTTCTTTGAATCTTTTCCGGTAGAGGTTCTACTTCATGTTCTGCCAGTAATTTATGAGCTTCCTCTCGGGCCCGGCTGGCTGCACTCCGGGCTCCTGCCTTTTCCCAGCTATCTCTCACCTCTCTAGCGAAGATTTCAGCATGGGTCTGCTCCTGATGCATGTGGTCAATGGTATGCTGCTGTGCCAGAAAGTGACCACCGGGCTGAACTTTAGCAAACAGGTCTACCGCCAGAGATATATCAGAAACAGTAATACCCTGCAGAACCCTTCTAATCATCCTAATAGTCTCATTATCCAGCAACAGCTGAGTATAACTAAAGGTATTGCCAGAATCCAGCATTCCCGGTCCGTAAATCAAATTGGCACCGGCAAGAGCAGGTAAAAGAGTGGTGATATCTTTCTCCTGTCCGGCCTGGAGATCAGCAAGTTTGCTATCTGCCTAACCTCCTGCTAAATAGGAGGGTAATTTATAGTATTTAGCGATCTTGGCTAAAGCTGCACTAAATAGAGCCAGCTCCGGTGAACCAACGGAGGCAACATTTTCCTTGAGATCATAGATGGTAGTTGAGCTGCCATACATAACCGGTGCCCCCCGCTCAACCTGCTGGGCCAGCGTCAACCCGGCTAAAACCTCAGCGTTATGGCCTACTAAAGTTCCGGCCAGAGTTATCGGCGAGGTAGCCCCGGCCATAGCAGCTGGTAAAATTGTCACCGGCACCCCGGCCCTGGCACAGGCCATGATCACCTCAGCTCCTTCAGCCTGAATCTGTAAAGGACTCTGAGGACAGACATCGGCAGATATTATCGGCCGGCGGCGCAGCTCCTCTCTTCCCCCAACAACTGCCGCTCCCATATCCAGACATTTTTCAGGATTTTTGCCGCTGAAGCCATGACAGTGCTTGGTTGTATTATTAAGATAGGCTTCAGTAGCATGGAGATAGACCTTATCCTGGGGACAATCCCGGGCTGTAACTGCCAGAGAATAAACTTCTATATCTGAGAGGCCATCAACCATTCTGGCAGTGGCGGCCACATCCTCTTTGGTGGTATCCCTTAACTCCCCGCTGGTTGGGTCTACAATATTTATTCCTGAACCAAAATTAGTAAAATAAACTTTCTCCCCTCCCACTTCAAGGTCATTTTTGGGATCTCTACCAGCCAGCAGAATCTGTTCTGGAGCAGCTTTAATAGCATCTTCCACCAGATAATGAGGGAATTTTACAATCTGAGCGCTGTCATTGACCTCAGCACCAGCTTCCTGAAGTATCTCTCTAGCTCTGGTTGAAGTTATTTTTAAGCCGGTCTCCCGCATAACTTTTAGAGTAGCCCGATGAATTTCAGCCAGCTCATCGGCTGTTAAAACCTCCAGTTTCAGACCGGCAAGACGCAGGGAGCCAGCCTTGCTAATATTTTCAGTCATCATTTCACCTCCTTTGAGACAATAATTACTCCAAAGGTAATTCGGCAATATCAGTCTGAGCTTTTAAATCTTTAAGTAATGCCTTGAGCTCACGCTGCTGAGACTCTGACAGATAAGCAGGGCTCTCTTCAAAAGTAAGTTCCTTTATTCTCTGAGAAGCTCGAGCAAAGATCGATTTTTTCCCCTGTCGTTCCCAGTCACTGCGATTTCTGCGGTCTATGACTGAGGAAGGATAATACGATTCCTCACGGTATAATCCCAGGGTATGCCCGGTATCAAGATAACTACCTCCAGGACCCAGTTCAGCAATCAAATCAGCAGCCAGGCTCTTTTCAGTCACTTCAACCCCCCGGGCTAATCGAAGTGCCATTCCACATATCTCGTTATCTATTACCAGTTTTTCCAGGCTAAAGGTATCGACAAAGTCCAAAATGCCTGGCCCTGAAACCAGATTGGTTTTAGCCAGACTGGCCAAAGTACCACTGAGGGCTGTCTCTAATCCTGCCTGGGCATCCACCACTTTGGCATCGCTTAAAGCAGCATAGGTGTGGGTTGGCAAATTCAAGTATTTCCCTATCTGGGAGCAGCAGGCCCCGATCATGGTGGCTTCAACTGCACTCATGGGAGTTGTGCCAGCTTTCATATCAAAGTTTACTGGAGCCCCACCATAAATGACCGGGGTGCCCGGGTTTACCAGCTGGGCCAGAGTTAGTCCACTTAATATCTCTGCAGTATGTAACAAAACTGAGCCGGCCAGGGTTACCGGTGAGGCTGCCCCTGGCATGGGCAGAGATATTAACTCCTGGGGCAGAGATAAATTTGCACAATCAATAATATTATGGCTGCTAATCTCACTCCACTTTAAGGGCGGTGAAGGACAGATATCAAAGACAGCCCGGGGTTTTTTCTGGAGGGCCTTGCGACTGCCGGCAACTACCTTTAACATTTTTTCCATATTGATGATGCCAGCCCGGCTAAAAGCACCGGTAACGATTGGTTTGCTGGAGTTTTTTAAAAGCAGATAAAGCCGATAACTATCAGCTAACTTATCAGGAACATCGCTTAAAACTACCGAGCTTGACTGAAGAGCGATATTTTCCAGCTCCTCAGTTAGACGGGCTATGCGGACAAGATCGCTGGCCTGCGCCCGGCGGGTCGTTTCCCCATCATCAGCTAAAATATTTAAGGCTGCTGAGCCCGGGACGAAATGGAGTCTGTCGCCACCTAGAATAACTTTATCATCGCCTTTAAGATTATATAATTCAACCTTATCTGGAGCCGAAGCAATAGCTTCCTGGACCAACTCCGGGGAAAAACGGACTGTATTGTCATTAAGCTCAACTTTAGCCCCCTGGCTCTGAAGAATTTCCAGAGCTCGAGGAGAATGAAATTTTACGCCAGTCTCTTCTAAAATTATTAAGGCCTGCTGGTAAATTTCTTCAACAGCTTCAGGGCTCAAAAGAGAGAATTTTGGCGATTGAGAGCAAAACCTTGGCTGGGATTTCATCGCTAATCAACCTTCCAGTTTTACAGGATTATACAGTATCAACGAGCAGTATTATATAGGGCAGATAAATGAGTCCAATTTAATATAATTTTATAATATAATTAGACTTTTTGCACGAACTTTAACGAATTTTTTAGAAAAGATTTTTGTCAATAGATTATTGTAAAAGCAGATATTGGATTTTCAATATGTAAACTTTATAAAAATTTCATTTTTATCTCTGTATTATCTCAGGGCTGGTCAAACTCAAAAAATAAAATGGAGCCGGTGATGGGACTCGAACCCGCAACCTGCTGATTACGATTCAGCTGCTCTACCAATTGAGCTACACCGGCTTAAAGTATTTATTAAATTTTAGCGATGACCAAAAAACATCCCAGCAATAACTGCAGTAACTGGTATTGCTATGATAAGCCCTAGAGTGCCGGCAATACCACTGATTATTTCTGTGGCTAAAAAATCCATGTTAATTATACGCACCCAGGACATCTCCTGAGCCATAATCAACAGTATCAGGGGAATGGCTCCTCCTACATAAGCTAAGATCAGAGTATTTGCCATAGTTCCCATGATATCTCTGCCTACTGCCATAGCATGGCTAATTAATTCAGCAGAGCTAATGTTAGTAGAAGCCTCTTTCAGCTGATAAGCGCTGGAAGCAACTGACATACCCACATCAGTTACAGCTCCTAATGAACCAATGATAATTCCGGCAAAAAGAAGACCACGAACATCTATAGTTTGAGCTCCTACAGCTAACATCTGAGCTTCCTGAGTGCCAAGTCCAGACAGTTCAGCTGCATTTCCAGCATAATAGGCTAAAATTCCTGCTACACCAACACCTATACCGGTCCCTACAATGGCTGCTGCAGTTTTACCATTAAGTCCTCCAATAACCAGCAATATTAAACCAATCATAACTAAAGCAGTTAAGGTGGCCACAGGTATAGGGGAGTACCCCTGTAAAAGTAGAGGAAAGAGTACCTGGACTAATATATACCCGGTAATAAACAGGGTTATGATAGTTTTCAGACCCTTTACTCCCCCTACTATTAATAGAGCTAAGCCAAGCAAGATAGCCATTCGCAGAAGAGTGTTATCTCGAGCTATATCCTGCAAATGAAATTTGCGCTCTTCATTCTCAACAAAGGAAACCAGGACTATCTCCAAATCTTCTTCTAATTTGATATCAAGAAATCTATTTCCCTCTTCATATTGACTCTCTATTTGCGTTATTTCACCCTGATAAGGTCCGTCCGTTATTTCAACTTCTGCTTCCTGCCAATACCCCTGTTCAGTGGTTTGAGTTTCTACTTCTAAAACCTTTCCCCGATAATAATCCTCTTCTCCACCGTGAAACTCAGAAGCCACCGGGCTTGGAGCTCCTGTGAGAAAATTAGTAATTACAGTTAACAGGATTAAAATTATTATTACAAGCCCCCATTTTTTCAGCGATATTTTAGATAACATTATTTTCCTTTTCACTCCCTAATATATAAAATATTATGACAGATTATAATAAATTTCATACTAATTGATTATCTTATTTTATAAATCCAATGCTCTAGCCCAATCTGAATCTAAACCTGTTCTATCCAGCGGTTAAGAAGTTCACTTAATTCAGATAGGTTATTTAAAATTGGGCCCGTATCCTGTTCAGCTGCAAAGGAATTAAAAGGGTCCAGTAATATTGATTGACAGCCCAACATTCTAGCAGGAGCAATATCATTCAAGAAATTATCACCTACTGTCAATAGCTCTTCAGCTATTATATTGTTTCTGGCAATTATTTTAGTGAAAAGTTGCCGTGATTGAGCCGGCTTGTCACAGGAGGTATGGGTTTCAGTGAAAAAACTATCCAATTGCAGGAGGTTTAAAATTCTCTTGGCATCAGCAGCGTCACTATTGGTAGCTAAAATTAATGTATAGTCTCTCTTTAACGCTGTTAAGGCTGAATTTAATTCAGGACGAGGAGTTAAAAAATCATCATTGGCAGCCAGCCATTCTTTTGTTTTCTGATAACAGCGCTCGGTAGATTCCACTCCATAGTGAAAAGCACAGGCAGCCGGTGGCCACCAGCCATCCCCAAGATAGAGCATATCAGTCATATTACAGTTGATTTTAGCTGGATAAAGTTCGGATATTGTTGACTCAGATAAAGGCTCTTCCTGCCAGTTCCAGGCTTTTTTAATCTCACCCAGGGGAGTAATCTCTAAAATATTATCATTTTCAACATCATAAACTCTTCCTAATCTTAAAACATGCTCTCCCACTCGGCTCGCTGCTAGATCATGGAAAAAATCTTCCCGTTTCTCTTCCTCTAATTCTTCAGCTAAACAACTGGCATAATAATCGAAATGCTCGGTATCTTCATATAGCGTACCATCTAAATCAAAAACTATAACTTTAATTGCAGCGGTATCCAGCTCTGTCAGGGCTCTTTCAACTTTATCAATTGTCATTATTCTCCCACCTTTAGAGATTTTCTTTTAATACATCTTCAATAAATTTATCGACTAGTTTAGGGTTGCCAGCTGTAATCTCTCCACTATCGAGGCAGGAGTAACCTCCTGGTCCTGACGCCCATACTTTACCACCGGCTTCTTTAATTATTAATGAACCGGCTGCCATATCCCAGGCATTAGAGCGCGGCAAATAAGACAGATCAAACCTGCCCATGGCCGTATAGGCCAGCCCCAGCGCTTGAGAGCCAGGCATTCTTATATTAGCAAAATTTTCTCCCAGTCGCTGTAATATTTTGGTCTTTTTACTGGAATCAAGATAGCCTACATACTCTGTTGTAATACAGCTTTCCTGTAAATTATCCACCTCTCCTATCTTAATTTCTCTACTATTAAGGAAAGCTCCTTTATTTTTACCAGCTGAAAAAAGCTCTTTCTGAAAGGGGTCATAGACCACCCCCACCACAACTTCTCCCCGGGCAAATAAAGCCAGCGATAGAGAAAAATAGGGCACCTCCCGGAGAAAATTCATCGTACCATCCAGGGGGTCAATTATCCAGAATCTTTCTCTATCGAGGCCAAAATTTATATCTTCTTCTGACATTATACCATCTTCAGGCCACTGAGTCTCTATTACATCAGCAATTTTTTTCTCAGCTTCTAAGTCTATCTGGCTGACAAAATCACCGGGGGCCTTCTGCCAGCGCTGAGCTTTTTGGCGAAAACCTTCCATGACAATTTTGCCAGCTTCAATCACAGCTTCTTTAGCTATTTTTAATTCAAACTCATAATTCTGCTCCCTATTATTTTCCTTTCCCAATTAAAGCTCTCCTTCCTGGAACCAGGCTTAACTTTAAATAATCTTCTTTCTAATAAAGGCACTGCTGTAATCTAAAATTGTAACAACTACAATGATAACCAGCATGGTCATACCAACTATTGCCCAGCGGCGAAACTGTAGTGCCTGCATTAAAGTTACTCCAATACCACCGGCACCTACCAGACCCAGCACACTGGCCTGACGAAGATTTAACTCAAAACGGTATAAAGTGGTACCGATAAACTCCGGTAAGACCTGAGGGATTACAGCATATAAAAACATTTCTGGATAGTTAGCTCCTGTGGCCTCGAGAGCTTCAATGGGACCTGGGTCAATAGCCTCCACAATTTCAGAGTTTAACTTCCCCAGCATACCAATGGAATTGATCCCTAAAGCCATCACTCCGGCCAGGGGACCCGGGCCATAAGAGGCAACAAAAAAGATGCCAAAAACTAAAGAAGGAAAAGTTCTAATGGCGTTTAAAATCTGTTTGCCGGCTGTGGAGACTGCCGTGGGCAAACCTAAATTTCGAGCCGCCATGAAAGAAACAGGGATTGAAAAAATAGCTGCAATAGTGGTACCAATAACGGCAATCTGAATGGTTTCAATCATACCAATGACAGAACTCTCAAGTCTAGCAGTATCCGGGGGTACCATTAAAGCTAAAATTCTGCCCATGGCTGGAATGCCATCACTGATTCTTTCCAGGTTTATATTCATACCAATCATTGACCAGATGAAAAGCGCTAAAACAACAAAATAACCAACGTACCATTTCATCGACTTTTTCTCATAGTCTCTTAAACTAGTGTTGGAAGTTTTCAAACTAATTCCTCCCTTAGCACATTACTTAGGTGATCAATTAATACCACCACTACAAAAGTGGCTAAAATTACCATTGCTGCATTGGGATAGCGAAAAAGGTTTAAAGAGGTATCTAGATTAACGCCGATGCCACCAGCTCCTACTAACCCCAGCACCGTTGAGGCTCGAATGTTAATTTCAAAAACATATAAGGTATAACTGGCAAAGGTAGGTAAGATTTGAGGGGCTACGGCATATTTAATCATTTCCAGTTTATTGCCACCACAGGCTTCAATGGCCTCTAGAGGTCCATCATCGATAGCTTCTAAACTTTCACTGGTAAGCTTGGCATTAACAGCCATGGAGAAAAACATCAGAGCCAACATTCCAGCAAAGGCTCCTAATCCTACTCCAGCCACCAGAATAGCTGCATAAAGCATAGGGTCAATAGTCCGCATTAAATTCATAAAGCCTTTAGAGGCAAAGTATAATGGGTTATTGCGGTTGACATTGCTGGCACATAATAAAATCAAAGGAATGGCCAGTAAAGTTCCTAAAATAGTTCCGGCAATAGCTGTCTGAAAGGTTTCCAATAGGGGGTTTATCAGCCTTATTGAGTAGGCCCAATTAGGGGGAACCATATCCCATAATAAGTTAAAAAAGCTGGGTAATTCTCCAATAATCTCAATCAGACTAAAGCCCACTCCTCTTGCACTCCAGATATATATAATAGCTACTAAAATAATAGCAAGAAGACCTTTGATCTTCCCCATTACCAGCATAAAGCGAGAGGGTTTTTCTTCAGCAGCTGAATTAGACATCTGCTTCACCACCTGCCGTTAACTGATCATCAGCGGTAATAGAGCGGCCATAGATCTCCTCAAATTTAGCCTCGGTAACTTCACTGGCAGGACCCTGATAAACAAGTTCTCCTTCTCTTAAGCCTATAATTTTTTCTCCGTATTCCTGGGCTAAATCTATAAAATGCAAATTAACCAAAGTGGTGATGCCATCTTCTTCATTTATCCGCTTTAAGTCCTGCATAACAGCATGGGATGTTGGTGGGTCCAGTGAGGCAACTGGTTCATCAGCCAGTAAAATTTTAGGTTCCTGGGCCAAAGCTCTGGCTATCCCCACTCTTTGTTGCTGACCGCCGGACAGCTCGTCTGCCCTGGAATCAGCTTTTTCTTTGATACCCACTCTTTCCAAACAGGAAAGGGCCTCTTCCACATCTTCCTCGGGAAATAAACCCAGCAATGTTCTCCAGGTCGGCACCTCTCTCAATCTCCCTGCCAACACATTACGAAGAACGCTGGATCTATTTACTAAATTAAAATTCTGGAAAATCATCCCCACTTCACTGCGATATTCTTTTAATTCCTTTTTATCCAGGTTATTTATTACTCTGCCATCAACTTTGATAGTTCCTGTTGTAGGCTCTACCAGTCTATTAATCGTTCTCAACAGAGTGGATTTACCGGCTCCACTTAAACCGACTACAATGACAAAATCACCGTCTTCTATGGTAAGGTCTACATTTTTCAATGCTTCAACTCCACCGGGATAGGTCACTCCTAAACCTTCACATTCTATAATTTCCATCACTCCCCTTGACCACAATTATAAGGGAGATAGCCTTTAAGCTATCTCCCTGAGATTATTTTCTTACTAATAAGCTATTTTATCGCTTGTTTTTTCTAGGATCTAAAGTTATTTTGTTCTTTATCTTAACCGGCAATTAAAAGTCTACATACTCTTCCATTTCTTCATAGGTTCTCCGAACTACATCATATCTTTCTGGTCCAGCCGGTACGAATCCAGATACATTATAGAGGGTATCCAGCAATTCTTCACCCTCTTCTGTTTCACCGATATTTACAAAGGCCTGCTGAATATCAGCAACCAAATCAGGATCTAGTTCTCTTCTTACTGCGATACCGTCATTAGGGATTTCTTCTGTGAATTCAAAGACATTTACTACATCCATTACATCAGGATATTCATCTTCTACATCTTCCCGGGCATCATCAAAGCTAACGCCAAAATCAGCCTCTTCGTTATAAACAGCAATTACAGCAGCATCATGGGCCCCAGCAAAAATTTGTTCGCTGAGATCTTCATCAGGATCAATGCCATGGTCCAGCATGTGAACATAGGGGAACAAATAGCCTGCAGTAGAAGCTGGATCAACGAAAGCTGCAGACTTTCCTTCCAGATCTTCTACCGATTCAATCCCACTATCTTCGCGGGCATAAAACTGAGCAAAATAATGATCTTCACCAAAGCGAATGGAATTTAAGATAATTTCTAAATCATGTCTCTCTTCCCCTAAAACCAGGGCAAAGGGACCAAATATACCTATATCAACCCGGCCAGTTCCCATAGCTTCAATAACACTGGTAAAACTAGTCAAAACTGTGCCCTCTACCGGAATATCAAGCTCATCTTCCAGCATTTCAGTCATGGGATCAATAGAATCCATCATGACGCCAGCCTCTCTTGAAGGTACCATACCTACCACTAAGTTTTCAGGTACTTCATCTCCTACATCAGCAGGTTCAGCATCATCAGCAGCTACCCCCATGGTAAAGGTCAAAGTTACAGCCAACAGCAAAACCATAATAAAGCTTAGTTTTTTCAATTTAATTCCTCCCTGTAAGTATTTTTATGGTAAATTAATTGTTACCGTTGATCAATTTTCCTTAACAGTAATTCTTTCCTCTGCTAATTCTTCCCCTAATTCCTCTAATTCATTGACATGTTCTAATAATATCTCTACTTCTATTCTATCAGTAGTGGAACTATCCAAGGGTGATACATCCTCACTGTAAAATTGATAAACATGACTATTAAAACCAACCTCATATTCACCTTCAGGGTCAATTCTCTCTCCATCTTCGTAATACACTCTGGTTTCTATTTTCTCACCATCTTCTTTAACTATTTCATAGGTGAAACCAGAGGGCTGGGTGGCAGGACCGCCATACCATTCATTTTGCCCGTGGAGCATTTTTTCAAGCATCTCTCCAGTTACAGTAGCTATAACCACGTTATTATCATAGGCAAAACTGTCATAAAGAACATTTTGCAGTACCTCTTCATAAACTGGACCTTCTGCAAATTCCACATCTGAAGCCAATTCGTCAGTAGGATAAGTGCCAAAGTCAATATCAAGCACTTCTCTGACTGCATCGGCTTTTAAATTACCTGCAGGAACAGAACCCTCATCTTTGCCTTCAGTAGTGAGAGGAACTTCTGTTCTGGCAATTTCCGTACCTTCTCCCCCTGGTACAGAGGAAGTGCTTATACGGTCAACATCCAGATAATGATCTAAATCACCAGGCTCTAAATCTTCTTCAATGTATTCAATTATGACATCATTGGTGCGCCGATAAGTGTTTTCACCTTCAGTTTGGGCAGTAAAATCATAGGTTTCAGCCACATAATCACTTAAAGCTACTTCATATACCTGGTCTGCATCTAAAGAGGTTCCATCGGGGTAGGTTAATTTTATATCCTCGATAGCACCGATGTCATTGACCACAACCTCATAATGAAGTCCTCCTGCCTGAAGATCAATGGCAAAACGCCGTTCATAGGAATATTGTAATAATGACTTGATATCATCTTTTGTCATTTCATAGACTACGATATCATTGCCAAAGGGCTCTAGCTCAAAAATGGTGCCCACAGTAATTTCACCGCCAATCTCACTTACGCGGATTCCACCATTATTTTGAAAGGCAAAGTCAGCATCAACTCTATTCCGGGAAGCATCTGTCATCAGACTTCCAAGAGCCATGTTACCACTTAAATCTTCCTCCTGATAGTAAATCTCACGGGAGAATATATCATCTACTTGATCTTCATAATAATCGATTTCAGCAGTAACTTCTGGGTCTCTATCTTCAATATCATCAACATCTATTAATCTACCCTCTTTAGAGGTTATATCTCCCTCTTCATCCAGTTTAACATTGATTTTTCCTAAATATTCAGTATCTGCCCCGGCCTGAGCCACAAGAGCATCATTGATAACCGGAGGACTTTCTACTACTGAATGAGAATGGCCACCAATAACCAGATCCAAATCTTCCACTTCTTCAGCCAGATCCTGCTCCCAGCCATGTCCTAAATGGGTTAAGGCCAGAAATATTTCTGATTCCCCGGCCAAATAATCATACTCTAAAGCTACCTCAATGGGATCGTAAAATTCCATACCTTCTAAACTGCCAGGATGGGTAGCAGGAATACCATCATCACCAATCTGAACTAATCCCAAAACGGCAATTTCATTACCAGCCTCTGTTTCCAGGAAAATATAGGGCTCGGGCTGTTCTAAATAGGGAGCATCATCTGTGGAGAAATTAGCTAAAACCATCGGAAAGTCAGCCTGTTCCATCCGGTCTTGAAGAATGTCCTGACCATAATCAAATTCATGGTTACCTATTACCAGAGCATCGTACTGGACCTTGTTCATTAGACCGATCATGGGCTTGCCGCGCAGGTTCTCCTCATCAATGACATATTCATCGACTACGGGATTACCACTAAAAATATCTCCCCCACTTACCAGAAAGACATTGTCATAATCCTCAGCTACTTGCTGCCGGTACCAGGAAATAGCATCAAAATTTTCAATAACTCCGTGTTCATCATTGGTGTGTAAAAACACCACCTCTTCCGCATAATCCTCTGCCGACAGGCCTGCTGTGAGTGCAAATATCATTGCCAGTGCTAAAGTAGCTGCCAAAAGTTTTCTTTTGGAAGCTGTTAACATAAATTGGAACCCCCTTTTTATAAATTAGCTCTTCTGTAAAATAATAAGAAAGATGATCAACCATCTTGTGAAAAGTACTTAAAACTATTCTAACTTTATGTAATTAAATTAAGGTTATGATAACGTTAAAACTAAGTAAAATTTTCTTAATATATTTTCTTAGTATGTTAAAGATGTAATTATAACTTTCAGGGCCATTTTAATTATTCTATATTAATTATTTTATTCCTGCTAAAAAGACTAAAATTATAATAGCTTGTTTATAAAGCAGGACAGGGAGCAAATAAAAAAAGCATCTATTTGGCCAAATAAATGGCCAAATAAAAAATACTGGCCAAAAGAAAAAAATCGGCCAGTATTTTCTTAGCTATAATTTAAAGATTAGATGAGACAATCAGAAGCCATTAAGTCATCTTCTCTTTTTTTCTCCCTGCCAGTTTTTCTTCAGCCAGAACCTTTAAATTTTCTAATGAGTTGCTAATTCTATTTTCGTGCATTCTATCAATAACAGTGCTGCTAACCGTATCTTCTAAAGAACTTTTGGGAGATGTTATTTCAAATTGAACCATAATTTCTGTCTTGCTACCTTTGGGATTATACTCATAAATCTGCTCACCCTTTACCTGACCATCCAGTTTTAAAGCCATGCGACACTTTTTAGGGCTGATATGATCTTCTGTAACTTCCACACTTAAGGGGAATCTTTGACCGGCAAAAAGTGAAGTAAAGTCGCCTGTGGTTCCCTTCTCACCTTTACCACGTAAATTTTTGGGGCCTTCCAAGCCTACATCCCAAAAACTCCACATTTTAGGGTCTCTTGCTATGCGGTATACCTCTTCTGGAGGGCCATCAACCATGATTTTCTTGATAATTCTTCTTTTTTTCTCCATTACTCTTAGTCACCTCCATCCTAATGCAAAAATAAATTTATAATTTATTATAGCAGATTTCAGTAATCGAGCAATCACATNNTGCTTAGATCTCGCTTATATATCACTAATAAAAACAACTAAAANTAATCTCGGTTCAATAAAGCCCTCCTGTAGTCACATAATTATTTGAATCTGTTTTTAGAACCAGGTTTTAAAGCCAACTATTTTATTATATGAAAAACTTTTGATTGAATTATTGCATTTGTTGTGTTAATATTAAAATATATTATTTATATTTTTGATATTTTGAGTATTTATATGCATTTTTAGGCAGGTCAAGCAGGATAATCCATTATTTGAAGGGAGAACAAATCATGAAAGCAATTGGAGGCTTTAAAGGATTTAGGCTGGAAAAGCAGGCCAGGTTGGGATTATACACTCTCAGTGGGCTCACTATCCTGCTGTCACTTTTGTTTTTTGCAATTATCTGGCAGAGCGAGATGGCAAACTCTTTTCTGTTAGCACCACTTCTCTTTATACTACTAGCTTTTTTTATCTCCTGGCGATTTTATAAAGGCTTTCAAGAAAAGATGCAATCCAGTTTGAGAAAAATAGATGAGGTGACCATAGAATGCGAAAATGATCTTAATACTTCAGATTCTTCTTTCCTGGATATCATTAGTAGCAATGAAGAGCTAGGAGAAGAAGTTGACCGCTGCTTTGCCAGCATCCGCAAGATAAATCAGGCCAGTGATGCGAATAATCAGGCTCTCAAAGATGTGGAGAATACAATGGAAGAATCAACTGAAGCTGTAGAGATGATAGCTAAAGCTGCCCAAAAAATGATAGAGGATAACAAAGATTTGGCAACTGAGATCAGCAACTGTTTTAACAGTATTCGTGAAATTAACAAAACAAATAATGAAAATAATGCAGCCGTTAAAGAAGTGGTGCAGGTTATGAATAATGCTGGTAATGCTGTAGAGGAAATTGCTGAAGCAGCTCAGATGATGGCTACAGAATCGGAAAACTTACAACAGCAGTTGCGGGATTGTTTTACCCAGATAAGAGAGATAAGTTCCTCAATAGAAGAAGGTTCTGCCTCTGTGGAAGAGGTGACAGATACTTTGGACAGTGCTGCCAAAGCTGTTGAAGAAATAGCCAGAGAGATGGAAGAAATATCAACAGTAGTGGCTGAACTGGCAGAAAACTCCAGTGAGGTTAATAATAATGCTGAAAACTGCGCTCGACGCATGAGTGAAACTAACGGCTTAATTAAAAAAGGTAGCTCAGTGGTCAATAGCTCTCTAGATGAAATGAATAATCTCAATGACAAGATCAGAAAAGTTGATGAAATATCAGAAAAAATTAAAGAAATATCAGATCAGACCAATCTGTTAGCCTTAAATGCTGCTATAGAAGCAGCTCGGGCCGGTCAGGCTGGACAGGGCTTTAGTGTTGTGGCTGATGAAATAAGAGAGCTGGCTGAAAAAAGCAATGACTCCACTCTGGAGATACAGACTATTTTAGAGGCAATTAAAGGCCAGGCTGATATGGTGAAAAATTTACTGGATAGTGATTCCAGCAGCGCCAGTAGTGTAACCAGGATTTTCAAAGAGATTACGGAAAACTCTGATCTGGTTTATTCCTCTATGGAAGAAGTGTTAAGCTTAATGGAAGAGCAGGCTTCCCAGACTCAAGAGGCCAGTGCCTCAGTTCAGGAGGTCTCCGCCAATTCTCAGGAGGTCTCTGCTCAGGTAGAAGAGATAACCAGTACTATGCAGGAGATTTCAGGCCAGATGGATGATACTACTAAAGCAAGTAAGGAACTGGATAGCATTATGGGCGATTTGGAAGAGACCAACGAGGAGTTTTCCGTGGGAGTAGAGGAGCAGGCAGCCAATTCCCAGGAAGTATCTGCTCAGGTGGAAGAAGTTCTCAGCAATATGGGAGAAATAACTGAACAACTCGATGAAACTATGGAAGCCAGTCAGGAATTAGATGATATACTGGAAAATATTGAACAATTAAGTGCTGATTTTGGAGCCAAAATAGAGGAACAGGCTGCCAATTCTGATGAAGTCACTGCTCAAGTAGAAGAGGTTTTAGTTAACTTACGGGACATGGCTAAAAAAATCAGCACCAACGTCGAAGCCAGCAAAAAACTGGATATGGTCATAGACGGAATAGAGGAGTTAAGTGAGAAAATCAACAGCAAACTGAAAAACCAGACCGGCAGCAATGATAAAATTACTGCAAACTTGCAGGAAATCAAGAAGCAACTGCAAAGCATTTAAAATTGATCTGCTGTTAGTTTCAATAGTTTAACAATAACCCTAGTAGTCAAGTAATTGCAGGAATTTTTCAGTATAATACTCATCTGCAAAAGTACCTGCCCCGATATGAGTATGAGAACTTTGCAGGCGATTTTCCCTGTGCCCCATGGGACTATTTAACAGAACCTCATGGGCATAGATTGAGTTGTTGACCCTAAAGGCCAGGTTTTCACTATAGCTGTTAAAATCAATACCGGCCTCTACAATCCGGTCTCCTGGGCCGCCGGTAGTTGGTGAGTTATGACCCATAAAATCATTTTCAGCCATATCTATCGAATGAGATCGGGCGACCTCTGATAACTTTTCATGCCAGTTTAGAGCGTCTAACCCTTCACGAACTCTAATGGCATTTAGAAGGTCGAACATTTGATATCCATTGGCCAGTTCTACCTCTTTTCTCTCGGCAGCAGTTATTTGATAGGGGTTTAGCTCATCCTCCTGCCCAATAAAATGACTGCCAAATACGCCAGTAGCTATAGTGCTGTCTGCATCCCCAATCAACATTGAAGTAAGCTTATCCCCATCATTAATATCAATAAAAAACTGAACAAAGGTGTCATAATCACTAGATTTAACGGCAAAAGGCTGGATAACAATATCTATATCTCCGCTCTCATATTCTTGAACTGGATTGGTAGATAGAGAACGATCAGCTGCTTCAATATCAAAAAACTCTTCTACCTGATTTGTTGCCAGCAAATCAGCTAACTCCATTCCAATATAATAATCTTTAAAAGTCCAGTTGGGAGAATTGCTATATATCATAACAACCTCTCCATCTCTTACTCCAACCTGAAAATAATTATAATAATCCCGACTATATATATACCATTCATAGCCAAAGGGGGTAGGGTCTATTCTAACTGGTTCACAGAACATCTCAACCAGATCTTCAACTGATATACCTAACACTAACTGAGCTAAAGCCTCTTCATTCAGGGAACCATTAGTTGATTCAACAATTTCCGAGGTTTGATCAGAGGGCCGAACAATATCGTGGGAAAAACCTGAACAATTGGCCAAAGATAAATCAGTCTCAGTTTTTTCAGTTGCACTATTTTCAGACTCAGTATTTTCAGGATCAGAAATATTTCCAGCAGCAATTGGCCTTGCCAGAATCACTAACAGCAAAAATGTAATAAAGGCCAACAAAAAAATTTTATCGCTTAGTTCTTTTTTCATATTTTTTCTCACCATTACACTTTCTTTTTAATTTTAGTTAATTCATCAACAGACGAATAATATTTACCAGCAAAAGTTGGACATCTTAATAAGTAAAGGCCCTTAATTGCACTTCTGAAGTTAAGTCCTCTCTAGTCAATCTCCATTCAACCCTATTATCAGTTACTCTTGTTGAATTAGCCATATCAATATCTTTAGGCAGTTCTACAAAAAAGTTGAGGATAACCTCCTCCTGGGTATCCTGATAGACACTATCCTGAAAGCCGCTATCTAATACTGCCGGTATGTTTGCCAGAAATTCAAAACTGCCATCATCTTTTTCTTCAAAGACAAAATAATTGGAATTGCTGAGGTCTATTCTTTCTTTGCTAGTAAACTTAATGTTGACAAAATCTTGATAATTTATAGTAGTTGACTCTATTGTCTTATCATATTCTAGATCAAGCTCGGGAAATAAAAACTCTAACTGCCAGGCCAGGATCCTCGCCTCTTCTCCCCCGGAAAATTCATCGGCATTAATATCGATTAGAACGCTGGCTTCTCCTGCTTCATTAAAGGAGAAACCCCCTTCAAGTTCATAGCAACCTGTCAAAAGCAAAGTCAAACTTAAGATTAACCCCACAAAAGCAATTTTTTTCTTCATTAGCATCACATCCATCCCCGGTTTTTTGAAGATTAATACTTCTTTCACAAATCAATTGGTTAAAGTTTATTATATAAAATAATATTCTCTACTTATTGCTTAATACCTTTTAATTTTCATAAAAAAAACCAGCTAAATTAATAGCTGGCAAAAGTATTTTTATAATCTTCTATAGCTTTCATCTGGATAGATCACTGTAGATTATCCAGGGAAAAAATATCGACAGAGAAATCATGGGAAAAATCCAGTTTATTTAACTTGAAAACTGTTCGACTATTTTCCCGCAGCTGATCCTCCATAATTATTTTCATGGGGTACCAGCGCCCATCAGCCTGCTCTTCTATTTTTCTGGCAGTCATGATTTTCAAAAGTTGCCCATTACGAGCATATAGTTCTTCTTGCAGGGCTATAAAACGCTCGCTGTCTATCCAGATTTTTCTTTTAGCATAAGCCCCTTCTTCTCCCTCTTTGAGCTGGCCTTTCAGTAGATAAACTGGTCTCTCAGCTAACATCTCTTCTCCTAAGAGAGTAAACTCATAAATATCAGAGAGCCTATCAGACTCCATCATATCCTGATAGGAGAAATCACTACCCATCATGCTCTGATTAAGCATATGACCGGAGATTCTTACCAGGTCTTCTGCTGCAGGAAAAAACATCCAGAGTTCATCATCTATTAACAGATATTTGGTTCCCCGGTCTTGAGGATTGGTAAACTCCACCAGAGCCTTATCTCCTTGAATATATGAAAGCATCTTTTTTTCCATGACCCTTCTATCTTCAATAATTAAGCTGGCTTCCATATAGGCACTTTCAATATATTCATTGTCATCTCGATAGTTAATAATTTCTTCTGCTGTCAGAGCCTGAATTCTTGTAGTGGCTACAGGGCTTATTGCTAAAACAAGGACTATCAATAGAACAATTGAAACTTTGCTAATTTTTTTCATGCTGTCCTTCCTCCTTTGATCATTAAAAAGCTGTTAATTTAAGAATCATGATGCAGCGCTGTTACTGGATCAAGCCTGGCTGCTGAGCGGGCTGGCCATAAACAGGTAATGGTTACCACTGTTGCTCCCAGGATAAAACTAACTAGCAGATTTTCCAGGTTAAAGACCGGATAAAAAGCAGGTTCCACCAAAACATCCATACCTGAGATAGTGTCAGCATAAGCCTGAACATGCAGGCCAGCTCGGGAAAGATATAAATTAATTAATCCACCACTCAGTACTCCAAAGGCACTTCCTATAATTCCCATTAGAGCTCCTTCTACCGTGAATATTTTTAAGATATCACGAGGTTTTAATCCCAGTGCTGACATCATACCGATCTCTGTAATTCTCTCCCGGATTATCATTTTTAAGGTGCTAATTACAGCAATGGTCCCCATCAGTATAATAGCAATATAGATAAAGTCAAAGATGCTCTCCATTTCAAGAAAGAGTTCCAGAATAGGATCGGTTCTCTGCCAGGCCAGAGCGGAGTAATTGTCAGTTCCATCTCTCTCCTGAAATAGTATAGCCAGGCTCTCTTCCAGTTCTTCAGCTCTATCCCGACTGGTTGAGAAAACCATTATTTCAGTAGCCTGATCTTCCATTCCCAGCATGCTCTGAACAGTAGTCAAGGGGAGATAGAAAAAATTATCATCGAATTCTGAGAAGCCACTTTCCCTCACCCCGACGATGGTAAAAGTTCTTCCCTGTAGAGATTGATAGTAGTTGGTAAACATGAAAGTTACTTGATCACCAATATCAGCCTTTAGTTTATCCAGCAATCCGACCCCAACTAGAATTTCATTTCCCTCCTCTGGCATTCTACCCCTGTTAATCTCCTCTAGCAATAATCCATGACGTTTTTCTGCAACTGGATCAATACCAAATCCAGCCATCCTAACCATCTCATTAGCCTGCCCCCCATAAAGAGCGCCGAATTTCAAACGAGGTACAATATATTCCGTTTCTTCTAGCTCTTTAATCTCCAGTAACATATTTTCCAGACCAGCACCTTGAAAACCATCAATTCCATAATCCAGGGAAAGCAGAGCTTCTCGGTTACGATATTCTGACTGTATTATTCGGGCATGACCTAAATTATTATCAATATAAAGATCATAGGTGTTATCGCTAAAGCCCAGTATTAGCCCCCGACTGAATACCACGATGGCAACAACCGTGGTGATAGCTAAAATGGCAATGACCGTCCTCACTTTGTTGCGATTTAAATTTCTCCAGGCAATTTTAAATAAATCTTTCATTTTAATCCTCCTTTTGAGCCTTATCTCTCTTTTAATTCGACTTAAATCTATAAAAATCCCAAAGTTCTTCTTGACTATTTCCTCCACTGGTTTTAAGATATAAATATCTAACGATGATAAATAGCATCTACTGGATCTTTTCTAGCTGCCCAATAAGAGGGAATTAAGCTAGAGATTAGGGCTACTGTTACAGCCAAAGTAAAAAAGATAATAAAAGACTGCGGCTTCCAGACCCCGTAAATAGTACCCAAAATCGGAATTCCCAACTCCAAAGTGATATCACCATAGAGCAACTGGAGATCAAAGCCAATGTTTACCAATAAATAGGTTCCGACTGCGCCCAGACCGGCACCAATAAGACCTCCAATTACACCCAGGCCACTGGCTTCTATAGAAAAGATCTTGACTATCTGCTTTTCACTAAGGCCCATAGCTTTCATCATCCCAATTTCTTCAACTCTTTCCAGGGATGACAGTACCACGACATTAATTATCCCTATAGCTCCCACCAGCAGAATTAAAGCTACGATGAAATAAGTCTCCAGCTGACCCCAAACCTCCATAGCTACTAGCATATCAGAAACATCTCTCCAGGAATTTACCTGAAAGTCTTTTGCTAGAGACCCCGTTAATTGTTTTTCCAGGCTCTCAGACCTGGCAACAGCAGAATGCCTATCGGTCATTTTCACTTTAAGCTGGTTAATCTCTGAACTGCTAACTCCCAGGGCTGAGGCTGCAAAACTCTGATCAATTATTACCGTTCCCAGATTCATACCAGGCTCTGGAGTGGCGGCAATACCAAGAATCTCACCCTGGATTGTATTCAGCGAACCGCCTTCTTCGCGAAATAGTAAAGTATAGAAGTCTCCTACCTGCAGGTCTAAAATTTCAGCTAAATTCATGCCGATTACCAGACCAGAATCACCGGCTTGTAAGAAATCACCTTCAATCAGATAGTCCTGGTATCTAAAAACCTCCTTAAAACTTGCAGGAGCGGCTGCTCTAACTCTGACTGGATATTCTTCCCTGCCAGCCAGCATATTAGCAGAAAAGTCCAGCACCGGAGTAGTAGCAACGAAACCCGGAAGTTTCTCGATTTCTGTCAACACCTCTTCAGTGGGAGTAAAAAGGTGGTCTAAAGGATCCTCATTATCAGCAAATAACTCCGGACGGGCAATCTGGAGATGAGCTGAATCAAAGTCAATAATATTACTAAAGGACATTTCCATCATACCGGCCATGAAAGTCTCCAGTATTATGGCAAAGAAAATAGCGAAGGCTAACACTCCAGCAATAATCAGTGTTCGACCACTACGGCGAAATAAGTTTCTTAGGGCAATTTTACTTAAATACATGGTTTTACCTCCTTTCTTCCCTGGTTATTTTACCGTCTCTGATCTCCAGCAGTCGACCTGCATACTCCATTACCATGGGGTCATGAGTGGAGAAAATAAAGGTGGTTTTGAGTTTACTATTCATCTCCAGCATAATTTCCAGAACTTCTTTGCTGGTCTGAGAATCAAGATTAGCAGTCGGTTCATCGGCCAGCACCAATCTTGGTTCCTTTACCAGAGCCCTGGCTATAGCTACTCGCTGTTTTTGACCACCAGATAGCTCATTGGGCCTTCTATCCAGCATATCTCCCAGACCAACCTGCTCCAGAATTTGAGCTGATCTTTCTTTACTATTCCTGACCGGGTTCCCGTTATTACTGCTTGAGATTTTCAAAGCAAATTCAACATTCTCATAAGCTGTCAATACTGGTATTAGGTTATAACTTTGAAAGACAAAACCAATGTTGTCTCTTCTCAGCAGAGCCAGTCCATTTCTATCAAGTTCATTGATTATTGAACCATTGATCTTAACCTGGCCTTCGCTGGGTTTATCCAGAGCTCCTATTAGATTGAGTAAGGTTGTTTTTCCTGAGCCTGAAGGCCCGTAGACAGTAGTGAATTCCCCTTCAGCAATTTTCAAGTCTATCCCTCTAAGTGCCCTGACGGAAATCTTTCCATCCTCATAAGTTTTTTTGACTGAATCTAAACTGACTAAGACTGAATTTTCTAGCTCCTGATTGATTTTCTTCTCGGAATTTAAACTGACTACTAACATGGAATAATTCCTCCTTTTAGAATTTTATCTTAATGATAGGTTAATTTTATCTCAGTAGATGGAAGTTTTGACCTGACAAATGTTAGGTTTCTGCTTGTTTGACTGTTGGTTTTTTTCCAGTTGCAATTTGCTAAAAATATGAAAGAGAAAAATATCAAAATTAGAGGATTTAAGAATTAAATGTCTAATTATAGATTAAAAGACCTTAATTTTATTATCTTTTTTGCTAACTTAAGCAATGTTGGCTATAGATAATTTTTCCACTCTGTATCCAGCTCTCTGCTTTAAGAGAAAGGAACTTATTATGAGTGCTGAACAGCTTTTCCTGTTATTTGTACTTGCCTTCAGTGTCCTGCTTATTTTCGCAGGTTTATTAACTCGCCGCTGGATCAGAGATTCCTCAGATTTTATTCTTGCTGGCCGAGAAATAAGTCTAATACTAAATATCTTTGGTGTGGCTGCCATCGGTTTCGCTGGCACCAGCATCGCTTTAGGTCCTGCCTTCACCCTGCAATACGGTTTCTGGACTTCTTTTATTGCAATGGGGGTTGTCTTCGCCCTTGGAGGGCTAGGTCTTTATGGAATATTTTTTACCAACTTTATCCGCAACTGCGGTGCTCAGACTTTACCAGAATGGCTGGAAATGCGATTTGATAGCAGAGTTAGATTGATAGTTACTATTGGTACTATCTTAGGCTTAGCTGGAATAATGGCCAACAATGTAGTTTCAATGGCTGGAGTTGTTACCGGTTTTACTGGCTGGTCACAGTTTGTTACTGTTTCAGCTATCTTCTTTCTTTTTATGTTCTTCTCTTATCTCGGCGGATTCTGGGCCATAACTCTCACAGATTTTCTACAGATCTCGCTGGGGTTGGTAGCTATTCCTCTACTGGTTTACGCCTTTTTTGCTAATTATGGCGATATCAGCTGGCTGGAGGCTAACTGGACTGGAGAAGCCGGCTTCCTGCAGTCCGGATTAACTGGAGAAACTATGCCCATATTTAGCCTGCAATACCCCAGTCTGCTAACTTTCATCTTCATCTTTGCTATTTTCTTGGTCTGGGGCAACAATTACTACTGGCTGAGAGCCGCTTCCTGTCGTAGTGCCAGATCTGCCCGCCTCTCTTTTTTCTGGGCCAGTATTCTCCTCTGTTTATTTTTTTATTTACCGCTCTGTGCGGTAGGTCTTTTTGCAGGAGCTGCAAATCCTGAACTTTTTAAACCTTTAGGGCAGATTGCCCCTACTGCTGCCTATGGGGTCTTCCTGCAGGAACTGCCAGTTTTTTTGGCTTCTTTTTTATTATTAACTCCTTTAGCCGCCGGGGTCTCAACCTCCACCACTGCTCACATTGGAGCCAGTTCCGTGGCTGTCCGTGATATTTATCAAAAACATTTTAAACCCAAAGCCAGTTCTCAGGAACTACTACTGCCTTCCCGAGTTATTCTTCTAATTTTAGGTCTACTGGTCTGGCTCTTGAATTTTTATCCCGGCGGTCCTGTTTATCTCTTTGCCTTTGCTACAGCCTGGCTGGGACCCCCTTCACTACTTGTTTTTTTAGGAATTGTTTGGAGAAAATTTTCCGCTACAGCAGCTTTCTGGTCAGCTATACTCAGCATGGCAACTATGTTCTTTTTGACCCTGCTGGAATTACTTGATATCTTTCTTATTTCTAATTACATGCATGTAGGTATCGCTGGTTATATTACTGCCCTTATTCCAGCTTTTATAATAAGTTATTTGACGCCCTCCCCCTATTTTGGTAGATCCAACTGGACGAGAGTGCCGGAAAAGTCAAATCGAGAAGAAATTGTTTTAGCTAAAAGAGATTATAAAATTCTGACTTTGATAAATGTGGGTTATAATAATATGGCTGAACTCTCCGACCTTTTAGGACTGGATACCGGCCTTTTAAACCACCATATTGAAAAGCTTGACCGCGGAGGTTTAATTATACGCGATGCTTTAAAGGGGGCTAAATTTTACAACTTCAAAGTCAGCCCAAAAGGAAAAGTTAAACTGCCAAATTTTAATGCTGCAGAAGAAAAACTTCTCCAGGATAATTTAGACCAGGAAAGCCTTAAAATACTTAGCATAGCTGCTACTAATCCCGGATTTTTAAGGAAGTTGGTCAGCCAGGGAAAATATTCCTCTCTTAAGCTTTCAGTTATTCTGGCTAAACTAATCCGGCAGGAATATCTGGCTGAGGGAGGGCTTTGGCGAAGAACAATTACAATAACTACTGCAGGACAAAGGATACTGGAAAAGCATCAGCAGCTTTTGTGATTTGTTTTTTCTGCATCGAGTTTAAAAGTAAATTCAAGAATAATTTTTGCTTAATTATTGGTTTGGTCTAGGAGTGGAAGATATGAAAAACCAAATTTTAGAGGAAAAATTAAATCCTCCAGTGATTTTTGAACCAATTAGAAAAGAAAATTTTTTTCGGGAGGTGACCCGGGCTCTTGAGATAGAAGGAGGTTTCTACCGGAAATTAACCCTGATTACAGCCCCGGCAGGTTACGGTAAAACAACCATGTTAGTTGATTTTTTCAACTCTTTAAAACAGAAAAAATGCTGGTTAACCCTATCAGCTGAAGATAACCTCATCGATAGACTGACAACTCATCTCTTGGCTGCTGTTGCCAAAATATTTACAACTGATGATAAGCTAAAAACAAAAAAGTTTCTCCAGAACCCCGGCAGTTTTTCTGAAGAAGCAGAAGAAGATAGTAGCAAACAGATTATCAGCGAACTTCTCAGGGAGATTTCTGTCAAAGATATTTACCTGTATCTTTTCCTCGATGAACTGGAGCAGATCAAATCTTCCCCCTCACTTGACCTTTTACAGTTCTTTTTAGAGAACCTACCAACTAATATGCATGTAATTGCTGCCAGCCGAGAAGAACCAGATTGGCCTTTGATCCAGTGGACCGCCCGGGGCAAAGCTAAAATTATCGGGCAGGAAGAATTGAAATTTAACTCTTCTGAAGTAGAGGATTTTATGAAACGGAATAAAATTTCAGTTTCTCCGGAAGAGGCGGTATCTTTAGCTCGGGTTACTGAGGGCTGGGTAACTGGACTGCAGCTGATTTCACTGCTGCCAGACTTTTCTTTAGATAAGTTTACCAGTGACAGTTTTTCAGGTTCAAAGAAAAAAATTATGGACTTCTTGCTGGAAGAAGTACTGGCTCAACAGGAAGTTAAAATCCGGAAATTTTTGCTGCAAACTGCACCTCTATCTCGATTCAATGCTGCTCTTTGCGGAGCAGTAACTGACTTTGACAAAGTCAGTGAACTTCTCGATTTAATCCATAAAAAACAGCTTTTTCTCAAGATGATAGATAGCGAAGGTAATTGGTATCGCTATCACCAACTATTCTCTGCTGCTCTAAGCAGCCGGCTGGAGGCTGAAAATCCAGCCTTGAAGAAAGATATTCACAAATTGGCTGCCCAGTGGTATTATGAACAAGGACTTTTCAAGGAGGCAGTAGAAGAAGCATTAAATGGAGAAGAATATGATTGGGCTGCTAATCTCATTTTTAAGAAAAGTGGCCAATTTATGAGACAGGGATTGAGAGCCAGCATGATGTCCTGGCTAGATGAATTTCCCCGGGATACCTTAAGTCAACAACCTGGTTTACAAGTTTTGCAGGCTATTTTGGAGCTTTTTAAGGGGCATTTGTTGACTGCTGAGAACAAACTAAAACAGGTCCAGGTTGAGAAAGATAAGGGGGCTTTTAAAGAACTCAAAAAAGAGGATAGAGTATTCCTCACAGGAATGATTGCCGTTGGATTTTTAGTGCTAACTGTTTTTCAGGGACAAAGAACTGAAATTGCCAGGTATACTAAAGAAGCTCTGGAAAAACTAACCCCCGATAATTACTGGCGCCAAATTGCCATGATCTATCATGCTGATGATCAACTTTTTTCTGGAGATCTTACTGGAGCTCTGCAGAGCTACCAGATGGCCAGATTCAATGAGGGCCCTGAGAATTACGGCTTTTTTGTTCAGCTAGCCGGTTTGAAAGAAGCCTGGCAACTCTGGTGGATGGGGCGATTGGATGAGGCTGCTGCTCTCTGTGATAGCCTGCTTGAGCAGGCAGAGGGCACCGGTTTTTCTTATACTCCTCGAGCTGGGACTATCAGGGCAATAAGGGGTGATCTCTATTGTGAAGGAAATGAACTTGATAAGGGGCGGGAGTTGATTGAAGCTGCTCTTAAAATCAACCAGGGAGGAAGAGAAGTTATCGGTCAACTACTAGTTGGTATGTATCAACTAAGGTATTTATTTTCAAGCAGGAAGTTTGACCAGGCCCGTGAATCATTGGATCGGTTGCAAATTTTAAGCCAGGAAGAGTCCTTTGAACTGGTCATTGATAATCTCACCGGTTGGAAAGTTAGGTTCTGGTTGGAGCCAGAGTTTCCTGACCATCAGGATTGGATTAGAGCAGTAAATCTGCTGGCTTCCCGGGGAATTAAACCGGAAAAAAAGCCGGGTTTTGCTCAAGAGATGGAGTATCTAGCACTTAGTAGGGCCTTTATCTGTGGTGGAAGGTTTCAAGAAGCAGAAGAAATCATTCATTTCATTCTCAATCTCTCTCATCAAAATCAGGTTAGTCGTCGAGAACTAGAAAGCAGGCTTTTGTTAGTCCAGCTCAGAGAAAAACAGCAACAGAGAACAGAGGCCTTAAAACAACTTCGACAGGCTATTGATCTAGCTCGAAAAAAGGGTTTCTTACGCTCAATTCTTGATGAAGGGGAACCGATAACAAAGCTATTACCAGAGCTATTGCCAGATAAAGACCGGCAGTATTATATTAATAGATTATTAAGATCAACTAACAAAACAGAAAAATATGATACAGGATCAGGTAATGATAAAGCTAAAGAGAATAAAAATAAACAGCAAAAGTTAATTGAACCTTTAAGTCAGCGAGAGCTGGAAATATTAGCTGAAATAGCTGCCGGCCTGGCCAATAAACAAATAGCTGAACGGTTAAATATTGCCAACGGTACAGTGAGGTGGCATACCAGCAATATATACGGCAAATTAGGAGTTGACAGTCGAACTCAAGCAGTGACCCGGGCTCGAGAAATTGGGCTACTGGATTAGAGTAAGAAAGCTTAAGAAGCTTTTAACTTCTTTAGGGTCGTGCAGGAAGTAATCTGCTTCAGTTGAAAGACTATTTTCGTTTTTTATATATACTGTAAAGCCAGGTCTGCTGAAATTAGCGAAAACATCTTCATCTGTAGTATCATCTCCTAGATAAATAGCTGGCTTAAAATCATTGCCTAACATTACATGAGAACGAATAAATGTTTTACCTTTGTTTCTAACTATATCTCTTCCCAGAGTGAACTCTTTTCTTAGCGAGTTTACTGCTTTACCTTTATCCCAGGCAGCAGGTCTAATCTCCATAACCTGACGACCAACAATAAGCTCCCAATTAGTGTTTTTCAGCATGTCTTTTAGTTGGCCCTCTAATGAGTCTGGAGAAAAACTTTTATTTTTAGATTTTTCCTTTGTTTCATCCCAGTGCAGGGCTAGTTGCAAGCCTTTATTTTCTAATTTAAGGTTTTTATTGCTCTTGGTGTTTTTTTTGAGTAATTTTTCAACCTCTGCTGGCAAGTCTTGCTTTGGCCTGGCCAAATAAACTCTCTCCTTTGAACCAGCAGGCAAATAAGCCAAACCATGCAGGCCAGCTACAGCAATATTTTCCTTTGGTAAAAAGCCTCTTATCTCCTCTGGTTCTCGTCCGGTCACTATTACAACTTTAACTTTATTAAAACTACTTAATTTAGCCAGCAGTTCTTTGCTTCCTGGTATAGGATATGCTTTCCCGGGGTCAGAATGGAAAGGAGCCAGTGTTCCATCATAATCAATAAAAAGATGAAGTTCATCTTGTTTATTTTTGACTTCTGAGCTGCTAAGCCTGCTGTTAGATAGTTTGCTAGTTTTATGGCCCGGTGGGAACAGCTGATTATTTTTTGATCTGGTATATCTATATCTGGTTTTGTGGTTTTGTTTTGATTGAGGAAACTCTGGAGTGAAAAATTCAGCAAATAAACTTTTATATTTTAAAAAACTAGTATAGTTGAGAGCTTTTGAGCTTTTTAATAGGGTCACCATCTTTGTTTTAGGCAAAATTGAGCCAAGATAAGCTGGCCGATGATGCTTATCTTGGCTTACAATTTTGTTGTTGAGTATATTCTTATCCATAACAATTCCTCCATTCTTTGAGGAAAGTATCGCGCCACCAATCGAGATCTTGATTTTTAACCGCTTTAATCATCCTGCTATAACGTTGTTTCTTTTCCTTTTCAGTCATCTCAATAATTTGGCGAATAGCTTCAGCTACCTGGTCAATATTATGAGGGTTTACCACTTCCGCTCCTGGCAATTGTTCTTTTACTCCAGCAAATTCTGATAAAATCAACTGTCCCTTTTCTCGACAGGCTAGATATTCTTTAGCTACCAGATTCAAACCATCGACCAGAGGAGTGATGAGGGCAGAATCAGCCGCTAAATAATAAGGGATTAGTTTTTCTTGCGGCAGAGCCTGTTTAAAATAACGAATGGGTTCCCAGCCCCCAACATTATGACGCCCATTTATATCACCAATCGCCCGGTCGATTTTGCGCCTCATCTCTTTATATTCAGGTATATTTGTCCTGCTGGGACAAATTCTTTGTATCAAACTTACCTCTCCTCGATATTGAGGGTACTTTTCAAAAAGGCGATCAATTGCCTCCAGGCGAGATAAAATTCCTTTTGAATAATCAAGTCTATCAATCCCAATAATTAGATGGTTAGCATTAAAATCTTGTCGAAGCTGCTTGGCCTGTTTCTTAAGTTCTTCCCGCTGTGCCGCTGAGGCAAAATAATCATAATCAATACCTAAAGGATTGGAAATCACTTTAGTGGGCTGGCTATTTGGGTCCTGGGGTTTTACTATCTGTTCCTTTTTATCTACTTTAAAACCATTTTGAGCTGCAGTTTTTAGAAAATTTTCCACATAACTTTCGGTGTGAAAACCAATTAAGTCGTTGGCCAAGAGGCCATCTAAGAGCTTTTGACGCCAGGGGATGGTATTAAATATTTCATAGGGTGGCCAGGGTATATGCCAGAAAAGGGCCAGTTTAGCCTCTGGTTTCCTCTCCCTGATCATACCGGGCACCAGGCAAAGCTGATAATCCTGGACCCAAATCCATTCATCACCTTCAATTTCTGCCAATGCTGATTCGGCATATTTTTCGTTCACCTGGCGATAACTTTTCCAGTTTTTACGGGAAAAGTTGGCCTTAGTAATGAAATTATGACAAATAGGCCAGAGAGTTCGATTGGAAAAACCATAATAAAAACCATCGACCTCTTCTTTGCTAAGTTTCAAACGTTTAAGTTGATAACCCTCTTGATCTGGCACCATAATGCTATTGTTGGCATCCACAACTTCAAAATCTGCTTCTTCCCGTCCCCAGGCCAGCCAGAGGTTACCCCTCTCCTGCATTAAAGGGTCGAGACCGGTGGTAAGACCTCCAGGCTGCTTTTCCTGAAAAATTTCTCCTGATTCTTTATTTTTAAATTTATGAGCATAGGGTTCAGCATTAGAGATCATGACCAATCTTTCCTGGTGAGCCTGCTTATTTTGTTCATTCGAGGTTCTAAATTTTGTCATCATCTCACCTCCAAATAAGAGACTAAGATTTATTCTATTAACAGGTAATTGACAGGGTGAAATTATTTTTAAGACTGACAGAAACTCTAGCAAACCAGCAATAAGTATTAGCAAACAAAAAAAGTCTTACACGCCTTTTCCTGAACAAAAACTAGAAAAATAAGCGCATAAGACTAATCGCCTAACAATTCACTAAAAGAATACAATAAATTTCAGAAAATTTCAAGGGATCATCATGTGTATAATATACATTTTGTTTTGCTGCTCTAGTTCTTAATATTACCGTTTTTTTGGTCTATTGAATATATTGAATTTCTAATAATAACACTTGACTTTGATAATATTATGCTATATAATTATTCCATATTTTACTATTTGGTGTTTTTTTCTAGTGAAAACTGCTAGAAAAATTGCTATAATATTATTATCTCCTATAAACAATTAAAAAAAGAAAATTTGAAAGAGGAGGTTAGCTCAAACATGAAGCAGGAAGAGAAAATGGACCTTATCCTGGAAAAGGTTATAGGTTTAGAAAAAGAGCAGTCCAGCATAAAAAATGATATTGGTGAAATTAGACAAGAACAATCTGAAATGAAAAAAGAGCAGTCCAGTATGAAAGATGATATTAGCATTATGAAGCAAGATCAATCGGAGATGAAAAGGGATATCAGCGAGATAAAGATCGAGCAATCAAGTATGAAGAGCGATATATCTGATATGAAGCAAGAGCAGTCCAGCATGAAAGATGACATTGCTGGAATTAAACAAGAACAATCTGAGATGAAAAAGGATATCAGCGAGATAAAGATCGAACAATCAAGCATGAAGAACGATATCTCTGATATGAAACAAGAACAATCCAGTATGAAAGATGATATTGCTGGAATTAAACAAGAACAATCTGAGATGAAAAAGGATATCAGCGAAATAAAGACCGAACAATCAAGCATGAAGAACGATATCTCTGATATGAAGCAAGAACAGTCCAGCATGAAAGACGATATTAGCGCTATGAAACAAGAGCAGTCCAGCATGAAAGAGGATATTAGCACTATGAAACAAGAGCAGTCCAGCATGAAAGAGGATATTAGCACTATGAAACAAGAACAATCCAGTATAAAAGTTCAACTTAGCAATATGATGGAGAAAATTGATAGAATAGCTGTTGAAACAGCAAATCTATCCTTATTTAGAAATACCACCGAAAATAAGTTGGATTCCATAATAGAGACTCTTGATTTCCAGACTAAAAAAATAGCTGATAACGAAAAAGAGATATATAGGTTAAAGCATAAAGAAAGGTTAGAAAGGGAAAAAGAAAACTTTGGTAATTAGCCGGGAATTATAAGTGGCAATTTTAAAAAATGTCTAATCGAAAAGAGGTTGTTAATTTATGGATTAAATCACCTTTTAAAACATAGGTATAACCCTCTAGAATTAAAAAATCTGTAATAGGAAAATAGTGCTCAAACCTAAATATATACTAACCCCAGTAATATCAGTTATAGTGGTGAGAAAAGGTCCTGTCATCATAGCCGGATCTTTGCCAAGTTTCTTGATAACAAAGGGCAATGTTCCACCAACAATACCGGCAACCATAACATTGATTCCTAAAGCTATACCAGCAATCAAACCAATAAGTGGATTACCCTCTAAGATATAAGCTAACACAGCAAATAAACTTCCCAGAGCCAGGCCATTTACAAAACCAATCATTAGCTCCTTCTTTAACTCTTTAATAATTTCTCCTGGTTGAATTTCTCCTAAAGCCATACTTCTTATTGAAACTGATAGGGCCTGAATTCCTACATTACCTCCCATATCAGTAATCATGGGCAGAAAAGCAGCCAGGATGGCTATTTGGGCTATAGTATCCTCAAAGCTACTGATAACGGCCACTGCTCCCAGATTTAAAAAAACATTTATTGCCATCCAGGGAAGTCGCATTCTGATGGCTTTTGTAGGCGGAGTAAAGAAACTCTCTTCTTCAGATGTACCGGTAATAGAAAGAAAATCTCCTGTCATTTCTTCGGCAAGAAGATCAATAGCTGTATCTAAAGTTAAAACTCCTACGATAATATCTTCAGCATTCAGTACCGGAAGCATTTTGTAGCGACGATAACGCAATAGTCTGGCTGCTTCAATTGCCTCCTCATCAACTCTGGCCACCTGCATATTTTTCGTCATTATACTTTTAATTTTCTCTTTTTTATCACTAAAAGCCAGCATTTGAACAGATGTTACACCCTTTAGACTTTTCTTTTCATCAACGGCATAAATATATTCAATATTGTCAGATTTCTTCTTCCGAGCCTCTTTAATAATCTCCAGGGCTTCAGCTACGGTTTTATCGTAATTAATTGTCAAAAATTCACTCTCCATATGGCCGCCAACAGAATCTGGAGGATATTTGCTGAGCTCTTCAACTTCCTCCTGTTGATGAGGAAGAAAGTAATTAACATATTTATCTCTTTCTTCTTCAGGTAAATGATCAAGCAAATCAGCTAATTCATCGCTATCCAAAAATTTTATAAATTCCTGCTGTTCTTCAGGTTTAAAACTCTTTAGCAAATCAAGAGTCATTTCTTCTGGCAGCCAGGCCGCAATCCGAGCGGTTCTGCTCCATCCTATCCCTCGCAAAAAGGGCAGAATAGACTCCTCCGGTGCCTGTATTAAAATATCAACCAGTCTACGACTTGACATTTTATCAGCCAGGCCAATGGCTTCAGTTATCCTTCCTTCAGTTAGATTTTCTTTTAAAAGCTCAATATCCTGTTTGAGTTGCGTGTTATCTAAATATATTGTCGACACCTCCCAAATCTATCGATTATTTTATCAAGGCATTCTCGTACTATACTATTCTTGAAATATTAGTTAATTCCTTTAAATGAAAAAACTCCCAGGTACAGAACCTGAGAGTCAGGGCAAAGAAGCTTTATTAGACTGAATAACATAACAAATTAAAGTAATTAATAATTATCTCTGGTTATGTAATAAGAATTAATTTGGCAACTTTATAAACTCAGTAAGCTATTTCAAAAAATCAATTACTGTTAGTTACATCTTTAATTTTCACAAGCATTTTTTCTATATCAATGGGTTTAGAAATCAAACCATCCATTCCCGCCTCTTCAGCTTTCTGGCGATGTTTTTCCATGACATTAGCAGTTAAAGCTATCACCGGTAGATCTTTTAGATTGAATTCCTTTCTGATTTTTTCTGTAGCCTCATAGCCATTTATTTTTGGTAATTGAATATCCATTAAAACACAGTCATATGAAAAAGATTTAATTTTATCTAATGCTTCTTCTCCATCTTCAGCAATATCAACTTTATAATCATAGCTTTCTAAAATCTCCTGAGCCAGAACCTGATTGGTTCTATTATCCTCAACTAAAAGAATTTGATCAGCACTGCCAGCCTTTAATTCATCTTCAGTTAATTTCTGTTCCTGGGCTTTAGCTATATCCTGACTGGAATAACCAAAAACATTCATGATAGAATCAAAGAGGCTGGAAGGACTAAAGGGTTTAATTAGAAAGTCAGAAATATATTTAGCCCCCGGTTCTTTCATGATCTCCTCTTTCTCGTAAGCTGAGACTAGAATAACCTCCGGGTTAGCAGGCTTAACTGGCCTTTCCATGATTTTTTGCGTTATTTGTAAACCATCTATTCCCGGCAAATTCCAATCTGTAAGTAGCAGGTCATAACTAGTATGAGGGTTTTTTAATTTTCGCAAAGCACTCTCTCCATCTTCAACCACCTCAACGGCAAAGCCAAAAGCCTGCAGATATTCCTGGCTAATTTGCCGGGCAGAGGCGTTATCATCGACTACCAGTACTTTGAGGCCATCAAGTTCTGGAGGGGTGGTAATGGTTTTGCTTTCTTCTTCCTCGGGCCGGCCAAATTTAGCGGTAAAATAAAAAGTGCTTCCTTCTCCCGGCTCACTCTCCAGCCAGATTTCTCCCTGCATCAATTCCACCAATTGTTTAGAAATAGAGAGTCCCAATCCGGCTCCCCCTTCTCCAGCCTCAGTTGATCTTTCTGCCCGGTTAAATCTCTCAAAAATATATTCCTGTTTTTCAGGAGGAATCCCCGGACCAGTATCCTGGACAGCAAATTGATATACTAATTGCTGCGCTTCTTTTTCCAGCATCTCGACACTGATCAAAATCTCGCCCCGGTCAGTATAACTGATGGAATTTTTGGTCAAGTTGGTTAAAACCTGGGTCAAACGAGTTGGATCACCAATTAATTTATTAGGTATTTCTGGAGGACGGGCAAATAAGACCTCTATCGGTTTCTTTTTAGCTCGTTCAGCTATAATCAGCCAGGTCTGTTCTAGAATTCGGTCAAGTTCAAAGACCTCTTCTATTAAGTTAATTTTACCGCCTTCTATTTTAGCCAGATCCAGAATATCATTGATGAGGGTTAAAAGATAATCAGCGGAGGCATTTATTCTTTTCAGATAGTTATTCCTTTTCTCTTCCTCAAAATCCTCTTTTACGCATAGCTCGCTTAATCCGGTTATAGCATTCATGGGAGTGCGTATTTCATGGCTCATATTGGAAAGAAACTCACTTTTAGCCTGGTTAGCTTTTTCTGCCCTCTTTTTTGCCTGCAGTAACTCCTCTTTTTGCTGCTCTAATTCCTGATTATATTTTTCGATATTTTTTTCAGCTTTAACTCGCTGGGTCACATCTAAAACAGTTTCAATATACCCTTTGATATTACCATTTTTATCTATATCGGGGATGCCCTTCATTTTCCAGTAACTGCCATCAGGTTTTTTAATTATAGAGCTAACGACCTCTTTTTTCTCTTTAGCCTGCCGGATAGGACAGGTTTGACAGTAATCTGTAAGCCCCCATTTTTCATAACAATATTTATTATTTAATTCCTCTATATCCTTAGAAAAATAATCTATACCAGCCTGATTAACCCATTTAATTTTAAAATCTTTATTCATATAAATAATAATCTCATCAAGACTATTTAAGATGATATTTTCAAAAGTTTCCTTTTGCTTTTGGGCAGTAATATTTTCATGGGCAATAACTGCAGCATAATCATTCTCGCCTGTGATTTCCCCCTGAAAAGGCATCACCCTCATTTTAAACCATCTATTTTCAGCAGGGGAATGACAGGGATATTCAGTGATAAAGTAATCTGACTCGCCTTCAAGTACAGACTTTAATCCCTGAAAGACTTCAGCTGATTCTGCCGAATTTTCTCCCTCTGCTTCCTGAGTTACCTCTAAATAATTTAAGCCCGGGCCGACTTCATCTGAGGACAGACCATTATTCTCAGCAAAATTATCCCAGGCTTCATTGGTGAATTTAATTATTCCCTTTTGATCAACAACTGCAATATGGGCTGATAAAGAATCGACTAAAGAACTAGTTAATTCCATCTGTTTTTTTATTTCTTTATTAATTCTCATGTTTTCCAGTTGGTTCTCCAGAGAGAGCTTAAATTCCTGCAATAATTCTTTTTCCTGATCTGTGAACTCTCTAGCCTTGGTATCGACTACACATATTGTCCCAAAGAGTTTTTGCTCTTTTCTATAATATAAAGGCAGGCCCAGATATGAGACATACCCCATTTCAAGCTCAATACTACCCTGCCATTTTTCTATGTTAGAAGCATCATTTATTTCTACCATTTGTCCTTTTATTGCTGTCTCCTGACAGTAGACCTCTGCTAGATTAATAATTTTTCCAGGAGCAAATTTTGGTTTTTCAGAACTTTCGGCTTCCAGGCTGCTTTCTTCTATGATTTCAAGTTTTTCCTCATCAATTTTTGTGATAAAACCAGCACTTGCATCTAATAACTCAACCAATAAATCCAAAATTCTATTCCAGTTTTCTTCAGCATAATTAACCTCTGGCAGGTTTAAGTCCATATTTCCCCTCATCCCAATCCCTCCTGGATAGCTACAATTATAAAGACTGCCAAGTATTAAACATACTAAAAATACTACGTAAAAATACTGCGACAGCTAATTATTAATAGTTATTAATATATTTCGATACTCTCCAATAAATTCCTGCATTAATTTTATATTTAGTATAAGATACCACCCCAGGATGGATCTGCATGCCAAAGTATTCTAGTATAAAACCTCAATCAGCTTCTGAAACCTCAAGCCTATCCACCAAACGTTCATACTGCTTACCAAGATAATGGATATTTCTTTCATTGCTTACGGTTTTGTTCAGCACAAAGTTGATCTCCCGCTTTATCTCTTCAGCCAGTCCATCAACCTTATTGGTGATTTCTGTTCTGAACTCCAGCAGACCTGCAGTCTCAGCTTTAATCATCTCAATATCCTCTGAATTTTTATCCACTTTATCTTCTAAACTCTTAATATCAGACCGCAAACCGTTTTCCATGGCTTTCATGTCAGCTTTAATATCAGACCGCAAACCGTTTTCCATGGCTTTCATGTCAGCTTTAATGTCTGATCGCAGGCCTTCTTCCATGGCTTTCATGTCAGCTTTAATGTCTGACCGCAGGCCTTCTTCCATGGCCTTCATGTCAGCTTTAATGTCTGCTCGCAATCCATCTTCCATAGCCTCCATGTCAGCTTTAATGTC